>Ga0157364_1005004_pt1 | contig 13374 bp, 14 predicted proteins | sample AttsexASBM2_FD_111476 | JGI IMG/M metagenome (GOLD analysis project Ga0157364, IMG submission 111476) | Fungus gardens microbial communities from leaf cutter ant in Ribeirão Preto, State of São Paulo, Brazil - Atta sexdens ASBM2 | ecosystem: Host-associated > Fungi > Mycelium > Unclassified ... | reverse complement strand
CTGTTTTTAAGTCTTATATCAATCCTAGACATCTTTCTACTTCCATGACCTCTTCTGCCATAGATCATGTATCCATGTTTTATCATCTGGTAACTTGTTTCCTGGACTTTCTGTTGTCATATTTCCAGGACTTTATTTCTATAGTATTTTCTTAACACTGTCCTAGACATAGTACTTATGTTAAGCATGGTTTTTATCTCAAGCAGAAGTCCATAGGTGTTGCACAAAGCAAAAAAGATCAAGTGTGAAGACTTATCTAGAGAGTAATGTAACTAGACTAGATGTGAACAACAATTTTGGCTTCAACTTATATATTGTATAGTTGTAATTTAAGAAATATATAAACAAGAAAAAGAATGAAATAAATAAGAGAAAATAAAAAGAGAAGAAGAAAAGAATGAAACTGAAGCTAAGTATCACTGAGAAAAAAGTAAATATTAGAAGACAAAGCAGAAATGACTATTCTGAGACTATCTATTATTCATGATAGATAAGCCTCATACTAGTTCTAGATATTTTTGATTACAAATTATATCTATACTTCATTGTGCAATAACTCATTTCCTAGATTTCCTATTATCATATTTAAGACTAGTAAATACTTTATACTGTAAGGAAACCTGACTTTTTATTTTTCTACTTTGTTTCTTCTTTATTCTTTCTATTTCTTTTCTTAGTTTGGACTTAGTAAAGGGAAACAATGTGATATCACATGTTATTGTTATTTATTTGTCTCATGCTCTTTTTTTGCTTTACACACACACTTCTTATTCAATTATCACATTCCTTTCCTTTTGGACTTATTTTCTTATAGTTTCATGCTATGAAGACTGAGTCATCTTTAATCTAGTCTAGCTACAGTCACTTTTGCTTGAGTTCCTCACTCAACAGATTATAGGCTCTGCTAGCTTATACCAGAAGAAAGTTTATTGTTCACCAAAATTCAACAAAAATTCCATTTTATCTACACTTTCTATAAGCATTAGTGCCATGCTGATTATAGTCATTATAACCACAAAATTGAGTAGCTGTCTTTACAGCATCTCTATACTTAAAGAAAATAGCACTAACTTCTAAGCATAGAAGTACTGAATCTAGACAGTTTTCAACAACTGAAAATTACTTGAGATAGTAGAGGGGAAGAAGTAACATCCTAAACCTATTGTGGTGACAGAAACAAATAAGAGTGCTAACAAGCAACATATTGCATATATAGAAAAACTGAGAATTGAAACTGTTACAATAAAGAGGCAAAAACACAGGTCATTTTAACCTTGAGTAATAAACCTCTCAGTAGGGTAATTCATGCTGGGTCTGTTACTGATGCTTAGAACAAGCTCAACCATTGTTATAAGAAATGAGGTCACCAAACAATTGCTCAACTTATAAGCAAAATATCTTGTATGATTTTTACAAATGATTCTCCTCTTGAACTGCAAATGAATACTATTTGTTCTAAAACATACTTTATCCTAAAAAATATTCTACTCTCTACTCCTGAAGATAAATTGAGTACTGATGCAATCATCAACCACATTATAGTGGAGGAAAAATCTCAATCTTCCCAATCAAATTCTCAAAACATGTTCATTACTCACCTTGGGAAGGAAAAGGGAAAAATACAAGATAAAGAGCAAAGAGAGCAGAAAAAGGGAGGTAATACAAAGTCAAAGTCAAGTAAATGTGCTTATTGCAAGAAAAAAGGTTACTATAAGGCTAAATGCAGAAAGATAAAGTGATCTCAAGAAGAAAGGTAATAGTAAGAACAGAGAGTGATGATGAAAATAAGTATATTTATTTGTTTTTTTTTGTAATCAACAATTTATTACACAGGGCACAGTGGCAGTCTATGCCTACAAAATATTATTTATAGTGTATCAATCTTAATCTTACTTATGCAGTTTTACAACATGAAGGATTACTCAGGAATTAAACCCATAATCTCAAGTAGATTTGAGGTAGGCATAATTCATGTAGAATGGGAGTTTATTTCCATTATGCCATCTCTCCTCTTGTATATGTATTTGTTTATAGCTCAAATACTGGATGAGAAAAAAATAGAAATAGCTAAAAGATGGATTGTCAACTCAGGTACTAGTTCATCTGTAATCTCCAATCATAAATAGTTAGCAAATTAGTTAAAGCTGAAGAAAGTTTAAATGGAAGATGAAAGATATATTATATTTCCAATCTCAATAGCAATTTGCTATCAGTTTTCTACTTTGTCAACTATAAGTATTATGTTATTACTCTGAGTAATCTCAAGTTAGTTAATAATAGTGTTAAAAAAGAGACAAATGAGCCATCTCAAAAGAAATTCTTGGGCTCTCTGATCATATGGTACAAACATCTTAGATATAATAACTAAGGCTATGATGAAGAAGCTGTTCAAAAAGCAGATGGTTAAAGAGATGGAAATTAATGATTATGATAATGAAGATAATACCCACCAATACTTTATTTGTCTCAAAAGTAAGATAACTCAACAGCCAATTCTCAAGGTTTTAAACATTAAAAATCCTCGTGTACTTTATCATATCTATAGTGATATATGTGGTCCTATACAAAAAACAACCTAAGAAAATCATTGCTACTTCATATCTTTCATTGATAACCACTCACAATATATTAAAGTTGAACTCTTAAAGACTAAAAATGAAGCTGAGAAGAAACTAATAGTATTAATCAGATATGTTGAAGCTAAAACAGGCAAATAAGTAAATCATTTCCAAAGTAATAGTGGTAGCAAATACTTCTCTGGATAGTTTGCAAAATATCTAAAGTCAAAGAGTATATGCTATAAACTTACCAACTCTGACACTTCTTAAGAAAATAGTATTGCTAAAAATGCTAATTATATACTTATCAGTGCTGGTTGTATAATACTATCTGAAAGTAGCTTGCCAAAAAGCTTTTAGGGTCATATGATTTTATGTACTGCTCATGTCTTGAACAGAGTGATCAATTGAGGTGTATTAAATGAAAAGACCTCTTACTATCTCTACACAGAGTCTAAGCCCTTCATCATATATATCATCTGTGGGCTTATCAGAGAACAAAAAGGCTTATATTGTCTACAATGTGGATACAGAAAAGACCTATTCCAAAAGTATAGGCAAGCTCTATACATTTTATGGAGTTTAGGAGTTTGTTTCTGATCTTTCTATGGTCTCTTCCAAATATCATAATTTTACTAATATTTTCAGTAAATCCAAAAGTGATGTTCTCACTTCTCATCATTTATATAACCTTAAAATTAATTATACAACCTCTGATTAATACTACTTACTCTCTTTTAGCATCTAAACAAGAGACTCTAAAGAAATTTATTAGAGAAAACCTTAATATAGGATTTATCTGACTAACTTTTTTTTCCACAGTACTTTAGTTCTTTTTGTTAAGGAAAAAGATAAACCATTATGTCTTTATGTTGACTGCTGCAGCATTAACCATATTACCAAAAAAAACTACTATCTACTTTCACTTATTTTAAACCTACTGAACTTATCTTACAAAGCCTAGAAATAGATCTTTGTCATACATACCACTTAGTCTGTATAGCTAATAAAAATAGATGGAAAATTGCTTTTATGGATTATTTGAATAGTCTGTAATACCATTTGGCCTTACAAATACTCCTACAGTCTTTCAATAATTCATAAACAATATATTCTTTGATCTTTAGATGTCTGTGTCATGATCTACCTTGATAATATACTTATCTACTCTAATGATATGTCTATATACTACTAGCATATTGAGAAAATGCTCAAATGACTCTACAAAGCTGATCTCTATATCAAAGTAGAAAAGTACACAAAGTCAGTAGAGTATTTGAGATATATTCTTTTCTCTTTCAAACTTACTATGTCTGATGACAAAGTTAAAATCATTTAGGATTGTTTAGAACTGAAAAAAGTCAAGAACATTCAGTCTTTTTTAAGTTTTACAAATTTTTACCACTGATTCATCTTCAATTATTCAGATATTATTATTCTTCTAACCTGTCTTATTCAAAAGAATATCTCTTAGAAATTTGACAACTCCTGCCATGATGCTTTTAACTTTCTAAAGAAGACATTCACTTCTATGCTCATTCTCACCTACTAGATTCCTAATGCTTAACTCATTGTGGAAATAGATGTCTCCAACTATACTCTTACTGCAATTCTTTTCACTATGGATGAAAACAATGGAGTTCATCCAGTTGCTTTTCATTCTTAGACTTTTATCTTTATAAAGTTGAACTATAATATTCATGACAAGGAATTTCTAGCTGCTTTCAAAATTTGGTATTATTATCTTAAAGATCTGGCCTTTTCTATCCACATTATTATGGATCATAAAAGCCTTGAGTACTTTTCTATTACTAAGATATTAACCTATAGACAAGTGCAGTTCAGTCCTGTTATCTGTTTCTGCTTAAGTTATTTTAGCATCAAACTGGATGCTTTCATTATACAATGGGATCTCTATCCTTAAGGGAGAAATACTGGCTATACCATAATCAACTCTTACAACTTCAAATCTATTTTTACCCATAAACAATCTATAGTCTTTATCTGAATAATAGTTATATTCACTTTTGCACTCTATGTAGCAACAGTCATTGATTTTGACACTCTTTACTAAGACATTTGTATAGTACTTTCAAATGACTTTATCATTACAAAATACAACTCTGTAGAAAACTATTAGTTCACAAACTACTCAAGTATTCTTCTTCTTGATGGTAAAATCTTTGTATTATTATCTGGTAATTATCTGGTAACCTTCACACACATATACTTTAATATGATTATGATTATATCTTAGCTAGCCATTTTGGTTAAAACAAAACACTGAAACTTATTTACTATAAATATTTCTAGTTAAGCCTCTATATAGATGTATAACAATTTTGCAAGCTCTGTGTTACTTACATGTAATCCAAACCTTAGTATTATAAGTTCTACAGATTTTTTAAACAACTTTATATCTCTAAATGTCTTTGGAATTCTATTTCCATGAATTTCATTAAGAGTTAGAAACAGACTAGCCACTGAACCAGTTATGCTAAAAGTGTGCAATGTCAAGTGTAGCTTTGACATCTGACTAGTACTATATATGTACTTCATACTGTACTCCTGACATTAAGAAACTTCTATTATCTTTCAAGTTTAACACTATTTTGGTAATTGTCAACCAGCTCACCAAACAACTAATTTTCATTCCTATCTATAATACCATCTATAATACCATAATCTCCATGAACTTAGTACAACTCTTTTTTCTTGACATATTTTCCAAAAACAGCATTTATTTTCATTTTATCTCCAACTGTAACTCAGATTTTGTCTCAAATCTTTTTCATTTGTTAGGCATAGCTCTGAACATATATTATAACTACCAACAAGACAACTGGTCCAAACTTCTGTCTCTTGTAGAGTTTTCCTATAATAATGCTTCCAATACTACTATTAGTATCTTCCTGTTCTTTGCTAATAAGGACCATTATTCTAATATTTCAGTGTACTCTGAACACAATATTACTTTCTTCTGAGACTAAGACTTTGTTATTGATCTTAATAAATTACAAAGTACTTTTAAAGCTAAAATCTCTATAGTCCAACAACATTACCAAAGATTTGCTGATATATAGCATTTTTCTGTATCTGATTTCAAAGTAGATAATAATATTTTTGTGAAGGCTTAATTCTTTAGAACTATGTTTACCCTTTATCTTCTAGAGTATATGTACTTCATACATTCAGTCTTCTATGTCTCCATACTTGAATCTGACACTTTAAATATCTTTTCTAAGAGAACTTAACCTACTCTAATACTAGTTATTATTGATAGAGAACTTAAGTATAAAATTTCATAGATTATAAAAAACAAATTTGAGTAGCTCTCCACTACTAACTTACTTATACTACAGACTTGGTTGTTGATTTCCATATTACTTATCTTACCAAGCCTAGTCTTTTATCTTTATTTTAATCATACTGCTACAAGTCTAATCCCAGCTTCTATGTACATCCAACAGAGTTTACTTTTAATCTAGATAAAAAACAAAAAATTCATTTTAGTAATATAAAAGGAGAGAGATAGTGTCTACACTATTTCCTTCTTCTTTTCAAACTCTCCTAATCTTTTTATAAACTCTTGTTTACTTTCATTTGCTATCTCATCCTCTGCAGACTCTACTAGACCTCACCTCACATCAATGGTGGCCTAAATCCTTACCAACTTAGCTATGTTATGATCTTGTTCTTCAACTAAGTCTTAGAAGGACTTACCAATACTATAGTATTCCTTAACTAACTTCCTGAGTACTTTTTAAATAGCACTCAGAACCCTATTATATGTAAAGTTCACTCTCTGGAGTCTAGTAGTATTCTCTTGAGTAAATATGTACAACTACTTGATAGCAATATAGGCTAGAAATCTACTACAGAGACAAAAATTAGTAAAACTATTATATGTGTTTTCATCTTCATCTTTATCATCTTCTCCCTTTAGTCTTTCTTGACTTACTTCTTCTTTGCTTTCTTTAATGGCCATAAACTAGCTTTGTCTTCTGAGAAGATTTCAATGATCTTCTTTTCTCATTTCTACCCTACCAGAAGGGAAATCTCAATGCTGTCTAGTATATCAAATCTTTGTACTAACATCTTCTACTATTTCTTTCTCCTCATGCTATCTCTATTCAGCTGTCTCCTTTGCTTTAGCCTTCACTACCAGTCTTACTTCTTCAGTTGTCCTCTTAGCATATTATATCTTTACTATTTCTTCTAAATAAACTAGAAGCTCTTGCTTTTCTGTAATATTATTACATGTCTTCTCTTTGAAGTTTGGTCTCTGATTCTGAAGAGAAAAGAGAGCTGGATTAAGATATGGAAGTAAGAATTAATAAGACTTTGAAGACTCAGTCCTAAGAGAGAAATACTATTATATACTAAGTTTAATCCTGAAAATAACCTGTTTTCTGTGATATCATGACCTATCTTCTATGGCAGTATTATTCTCTTACAATATTCTTATTCATAACCTATCTTCTGTAGTGGTATTATTTCTCTGTTCAAACTTTACAAGTACTTGGTCTTCTATGGTAGAATTTTCCTGTTTCAGACCTTTGTCAGTGTTTTGTTACTGAAATATCTGCTTGAGGCTATACTATGAGACATTTGAGTTTTTCTTTTATAATACTTTTATTTAAGTAATATACTTCTTGTCAGAACTCACTCTCTTGAACTCCATCTATCTTTCTGAAGTTATGATCCTATGGCAGACAGATGGTATAGCACATAAGCTAAAGCCAAGATTATTTACAAAGTCTATAACTCTATACTCTTTGTATAAGTTTCCATACTTAGTACAAAATCCTAATCTAACACTATGAACATTTGTTTCCAAGTGTAAACTATGTCTGATAATCTCTAGAAGATTGTACAATAGTGTCATCAGAACACAATCTTTGAAGAGAGATAATATTACAATTAACTCATAATCTAGAAAGACAGAGAGAAAGCTTTATAATATGAGCTATATAAAGCTAATTTTTAGCTTGGTAATAACATAATGTATTTCTTAGCCTCTGTCTAGTCACTAATAAATCTCATTCTTCTAAATATTAGTCTATAGGATTTCATAATATAAATAGTAATATATTCAACTTCCTAATCTTTTTTATGTTTCTATTTTCTTCTATTCTTTTTTTAAACTGTAGCCAACATGATATATAGTGTTAAAAATCACTAATATAGACTGAACTAATCTCTCTTTTCTCATTTTCTTTATAGTTAAGTTTTTTTCTTTTTTTAGACTTAGTTATATAAGAGTAATATGATATCATATATGATATTTATTACTTTGGAGTAGATTACTTTTAAGACAACTAAGTAAAGTCTGCAGGATTACACAAAGTTTATGATCTTTAGAGAAATTCTAAGTTTATTCTTAACTATATAATATATAACTTATCTACAGGAAAATCTTAAGAAAACAGAATAAAGTTCTCTAGAAGTAACAACTGCTCTAAATATCTAAATATTTTATACCAATTAAATAGAACATCAAGTGAAACATTGCTAATCTGATCTTGAAATAATTATACTAGATAGTCAGGAACTCAGATAATCTAGAACATTAACTAGATTGTGGAAAGCTTATTGAAAAATAGTTAAAGAGAATAAATCATGACTATCTTAAAGATAGTACTTAAAAAAAGTTCTGGAGCTAGGATGACAATTTTGACTTAATGTCACATACTATCTGTTATCCACACATTTTCCACTCTTCTAGCATAGATCACACTCCATTCCACTCCATTCCAATCACTCATTAATCTGTGAACCAGACTCTGTAACCCTCATCAATTCCATGGAGCTCCAAACAATGTCATCTGTAGTATCTGACAACCTAGAGTACATGCAGTAGTAGATTATTATTAGATTACCAGTTCTGTATTTAAAAACATAGTCTACCATATACTGTTTTTCTTATTAACTTGGACTGTACTACACTTATACCCCCATCTGAACTTTTGTTATCTGAAATTCTGATCACATGACATATAAGCTAGGTGCAATGACATCTGTTGAAGCCAAGGCTGACCTATTCACATAACACACTGCCTATATCTATTCCAAAGTCTGTTCTTGTCAAGATTTTCCTCCAAACTCTGTCTTTCATACTATTGTTTAAAGCTTATAAACAAGAAGAGAAAAAGATTACAGATTTGGCAATAGGTATTAGTTGTTATATACTAAGTCTACTTGTTCCAAAGACCTTTTATATCTTATTTTGACTACATCTATCCCAATACATATTTTTCAGCCTCTTTCAGTATAGATTACATATCTCCATTCTATCTCAGATATCTTTGCTAGACTCTTGCTAACTTCATAGATCTCTATTCCCTAACATCTGAGGATTACTAGAAATCAGAATAACTTACTTAACAGTCTCCATTTCAAATAACTATCCTAGATAGCATACTTAATATAATCCAGTGGTTTATACTGTATTAGCTATCCTAAAAATTGACTAAAACTAATATCTTCTTCTAGTGTTGATAATGACATACCTTGCTATTCTCCAGTAGTTTTCATTCACTAAGTTACTCAAGTTCAGTTCTGAGACATGTAATCAGTGTGGCTAGTAGAGATGCAGCATACAAGCTGAAGCTAAAGATTATTCTAAACTATCTTCTATGTTCTTGAATAATATGCTAATTAACATATTTGAACTTCCAAGATATCTTACCAGATTTCAGATAACAAAGTGTAAACCATGTCTAACAAAACCATCCACTGTAGTAGTGATGTCTTTTTCAATCTCTAATAAAAGCTTGTTTTATTTCTTGCAACATGTTCCTATAGCAGTAATGTAATCAAGCTCTATTTTCACAAGTACTCTATTACAATTCAAGACTTAGAGTTTAGTCAAGAAAGGAATTTTGTATAAAGTTTACATAAGAGAACTCAATAGAGTTTCAAGTACAAAGTGTCTATCTTATATATACTAGCTAGTTAGTCTATGTGAGATTCTATCTAATCTATTCTAAAGACTATATGTATATGTTTTCCATAAGATTAATATATGGTAAACATGCTATATAACATCATAGTTCCAGAATCTTTTATTTTCCTGTGTAATACATGATCATGTGACTGTGACATGTGATGGATATGTGACATCATACTAATCTCTAACTCTAATTCCCAAATAGGAAAAATAAATGGAAAAGAAAAGAAAAATAAGAAAAAAATGAAAATAAATAGAGTTCTTTATTTTTAGTTCTGACATACTCTATTTTTTATGGCAAAGATACTCTTTCCCAACTTCTATGGTAGAGTTCTTCTAATTAGCCTTTTTCAGTGTCTTACTATTAAAACTTTTGCTCAGTACTGTACTCTGAAGTCTCTGAATACCTTTTATAATTCATACTTATATATAAGACTAGTAGTTACACTGTAATTTGCTAGTTTGATAATCAAATATTTAAGTTGAATTTGATCCCTGGTGTTTTATAGTAACATAGTAACATCAGCACTCACTCTCATTGGACTTTGTTCCATCTCCTGAAGTTGCAATCATATAGCAGACAGACAGTACAGCATATAAGCTGAAGCCAAGGTCATTCTGGAAAGCCTGCATTATTACATACTTTGTACATCTCTGAGCTAAACCCATAGGCTTTCACCTTCTAGTTGTTATGACCTTAGCTTGGAGCTCAAGTTGCACTTAGGCAAAGACTTGAGAGTAAGAGAAGGGATATATATCAAGTGGTAAAGTGTAAAGATACAGGTGTACTTCTATGCTATATATATGTGTCCAACATGAGGTAACAGTCCATTGTATATGATGCAGATAAGTCATAAAGCATAAGAAAGAGGCAAGGATGTAGCATCTATTATATAAGGCACTGACTGAGACTATTACAGTACAGCTGATCATGTTGTCATTACTTATGCTGAATCCTCAAGGTGTTGATTGTAACAATATCCTGTTTTCAGTATTCACGTCCCCATGAATCAAATCAATACCTCAAGTTCTTCTACTATGTATATTGCTACTGTTTTCTTGTTAGGATCAATGATCACTTATCTTCTATTGTCAATAGCAATAAAATATGGTTTGTGCAGGGATCCTTCTTGATACATAGTTATAGGATAACCATTTCATGAAGTTTCTATATTGTATTTTTTCTTGACCAGTGCTGTTGTTACTTCTTTTCAGAATTCTGGATCTTGTTCACCTTTGGACTTGAGTGACTGGTAATGTGGGGGTGGTTTAAATAACTGTGTCTATGTTGGGGAACAAATGAACTTCATGTACTTTGTCAGGTTCTCGACTTTATCTTATATGAAACTTGATTCTGTCATTGATGTTGATGTGGATACCTCATATGGCTTGATTAGTATGACTTCTTCTTCTTTTACTTTTCCACTCCTTGATTCTTGTCTTTGCTCTTCTTCCTTGTATAATTCTTGTATCTCCTAAATGTTGTCATCTACATATTGATTTTCTCTTTCTCTATATCTGTCCAACTTATCAGCCAACATCCTTTGAATTTAATACACCTGATCTTCTATGTTGCTTTGAATTAGATATCGTAGATCTCTTGATATCACAAGAATGTTTATAGTATTTGTTGTTCTGTTATTGATACTTGCTTTTAAAATTGTTCCCTCCATTTCTGTGACTATCATATTTGTCTCCTCTGCTATCTTCATTATATCCTGTACCTGCCTCTGTACATGGATCATTGCCTCAAGTCTCTTCAACATCTTGTGGTATAGTTGTTTAGTCCAGCCTTCACATTCCTTCTTAAATATCTTAGCCTTGTCCATATTGTTTAACTTCCTAGTGATGTAGTAATTGGGGGAGGTTGGTGCAGTCATATAGTTGTTGGTTGCTTGAGAAGACATTGTTTTTTGAAAATCAAGTTGTGTTTTAAATTGTCAAAATGGGATTTTACCCCCGTCTTTATAGGTTTTGACTCAAAATTCTCGACCAATAGTTTTCTATCATCCCTTTTACATAAGGCAACCCCATTTCTACAATTCATTGACTGTGTTTATCTTTATAGCCCTTCCAGTATACCAGGTATTGTGTTCCTCTCCCTCATTTCCTATACTTTTATACTTCTTCAACTTTATATTTCTCTTCTTCATTGATAATCATAGATGGAAATATTGGTTCCATGTGTTGTTCTTGATAATGGGGTTCCCTACACTTTGTCAGCAGGTCTTTATTGAACATATCATATATCATCCATTTTTCTGGAAGCTTGAGTTGAAACACTCCTAGACCAATATCCTTTGAGATCCTAAAAGGTCTATATCTTTTTTGGTTCAACTTCTTCGAAAGTCTGTTTGAATAGATGTTTTTAGCTTCCAACCATATGTCGTCTCCAGCTTTCAACTCTTGAGGGTTCCTTCTATTTCTGTTGATTTATGTTTTCTTATGCTACTTCCATTGATTTTGTTACTTCTTCCCAGCTTCTTTGTAATCCTATGAGAAATTCTTCTAGTTTTGGAAATTCTGTTTGTACCATGAGGTTTTCTTTCCATGGGTGTCTTCCAAAATTAAGTTCGAATGATATTTATCTTGTTATTGCATATTTCTTGTCATTATATAAAAATTCCATAGCTACCACCCATTTCATCCAATTGTCTTGTTAGTAGTTGATATAGTGTTGTAAGAATGTTCCTATTTCTTGATTAATTCTTTCTGTTTGCTCATCTGTCTGAGGATAATATGCTGTTCAAAGTATTCTTTTTGTTTCTAATGCTTTTATCAATTCTTCCATGAATCTTGATGTGAATTGTGGTCCTCTGTTACTAAGGATTTTCCTTAGTACCCCATGAATTTTCCATATTTCATCCTTGTAAATCTTAGCTATTTCTTCCAAGAAAATGTTCATAATTGTTACTTTCAATCGAATCATCTTTGTGAATCTGTCCACTATAACCACAATAGCATCCATTCTGTTTGATTTGGGTAATGGTCCAATTATATTGATGCTAATCTCTTGCTATGGTTCCTGTAGTATATCAAATGGATGAAGTTCTTCTATATTTCGTTGATGTTGGACTTTATTTTGACCAGTTCTAGCATCCTTTGTTGTCCTGGATGTTTCATGTCTACAAGATTATGGTTTTCCCATAAAATTTGTTTCTTGAGTTTCTTGTTGTTTGGAATGTATATTTGTCTGTTCATGTAGATGACTCCATTTTGTTCCCAAGCTAAGCTATTTTTCTTTTTCAGTTCTTGTTCCACTTCATGTTTCATGGTGTTATTTCTTTGTATTTCTTTTAATAGGTCTGAATTCTTCATCATCTTGTCTCTTTTCAACATTAGTACTTCTATGCTATATATATGTGTCCAACATGAGGTAACAGTCCATTGTACATGATGTAGATGAGTTATAGAGCATAAGGAAGAGACAAGGATGTAGCATCTACTACATGAGGTGCTAACTGAGACTATTACGGTGCAGCTGATCATGTTGTCATTACCCTTGATCCTAAGCCATGCTGAATCCTCGAGGTGTCGATCGTAACACTAGTGTGAACTATCCTTGACATCAGTGGTGTTTGAGGCTTGAGTTTAGACCAAGTGGCAGGTTTCTTTACAGTTAGTGTAACTAACAACTAGAGTATATATCTTAGTACTTAGACTTAAGTTCATAACATTATAACTTGATAACTCACAGCATACAAGCTGAAGCCAAAGTCATTTCAGATTCATATTCTACACATGTTGGATAAGTTATGCAACATCTTCCACATTTTTTCCATAAATCTTTTTTCTCTTCTAGACATGAACTGTGTCTAACATAATCTTTCAACTGAAGAATTTCAAGAACACTAGTATACAATG
>Ga0157364_1005003_pt1 | contig 13376 bp, 5 predicted proteins | sample AttsexASBM2_FD_111476 | JGI IMG/M metagenome (GOLD analysis project Ga0157364, IMG submission 111476) | Fungus gardens microbial communities from leaf cutter ant in Ribeirão Preto, State of São Paulo, Brazil - Atta sexdens ASBM2 | ecosystem: Host-associated > Fungi > Mycelium > Unclassified ... | reverse complement strand
GTTTTAATATTATCGTAATAAATACTTTTGCCAGTTATTTTTAACATTATACTTATCGATGTTTTTTTTACGGAATATTAAAGTAGCAATTTTATTAGATGAACGTATTTATCAGAGGTGATAACGAGAATTCTATCTCTTTCCTTTTGTCTCTTCAATCTCCCTGTTCATCTCTTTTCGACACCAGCTCGCGGAATAAGGCGAAAGTTCAAAGTTTACCAGCCCGTTGTCTCAACGACCTCTTACGAATTAAGAATCGGCTTAAATTATGAAAGTCCTCGTCGTATCTTGAAACGCGGAATTTGCATTCCAAAGACGTAGCTTCGCCTTGAGCTCTGAACAATTTGTTCGTCCTCGCTTCCGAAGCGCTACAAGTTCAAAGCGGGTCACGCGTTAAATAGAGAAGAACGCTTGACAAATCATAAGTACTTACGAATTTATGAACAAATTTGACTTTCTATCGCCTTGCTAGGCGTTTTCCGACAATGACTTAAGAACACATGTGTCACATCTCAAAGCGATACCATAAATATACAAATTTCATAGATTATTGTATTATTACGTTTATATAAGTATCTGTATAAAACTTGGGTACAATTCTCTTATTTAAAAATTATTTAATTTCTTGTTTGCTTTGAATTTTTTATAAAATCGCGTTTGTAGTACTTATTTACAAATTTGATAAGGTAGTAATATTACAAAATTAAATTAAACTTCTTATATAGAGTCTGGTAAATTTTGACAAAGCGCTCGTGTGTAGATAGAGCGGACTAAACTGAGTTGAAAAGTCCTGTACCATTTTGCAATTTTCGCAATAGTTAACGAGATATACTATAAAAGGCTCTGAATATCAATTAATTAGTAAAACGCGCTTACGCATAAAAGAAACTATTATTACTATCCATTCTTTGCTTATTTCGAAATTGTGAACAAAAGTTTACTAATATTTCTCTTAGCAGGGCGGAGAATTACGCGGTCAGTTATATCGCATTTTCGTAGTTGGTAGAAATTCTTACAGATTTGTCAAGACTTTCGGTCGCGCGAGAGAATTACTCTTTCTCGGAGTAATTTACGGAGCCACGAAGTTTACGCATTATACAATAATAAGCCACTACATCGCCGACCATGCGATAATTGCCACGGCGTCGTATCTGTAAATTAATCCGCTTTAGGAAGAAAAATTCGTTCGTACGCGCGAGCGCGTGATTAAATATGAGCCGCGCGCAATCATACGCGTCTCAGCAGCATTTTTCTTCCTAAATCCCGACTTACCGGTCGGCGCCATAAATTCACCCTAGCCCAACAAATATCACGTGGCCATGCGATGCATATACGTGCATTCTTTTCTTTTCGCTCGCACGCGGGTGCTTCGTTTCACGCTCGCCGCGGCTGTGTGTTCAATTTCAATTTCTACCTCTCGCGGAATACTTATGAGCCTTGGTCTTCCTTTTCTTTTTCCTCTTCTTTTTTTTTTAAGTACTTTGTAGAGTACGTCGACATGCAATCGTTTCACCGCGCTCGTGCGAATACGCAGCGGGAACGCTAAAGCTTGCCTTTAAAACGCTCGTAACGTTGGATAGAAGATGCGGCAAAAACCGCTGTTTAGCGGTCATCATGCTAACTGTGCCGGTGCTTGATTGCCAACCACCTTAAAACCATTAACCGTTTTCTTGCAGGATAGAAATTCTATCTCCGGCGGATGCGATTATTTCAACCGCGTCGCACCGTTTGTATGTATCCGGAAAAGACAGTCGGGAGCGTTTCCATTGGAATGCTGGATTTCATTCCACTACCTCGAAATCCTGGCGAGCTTATTGGCATGAGGCGACAGTCGGTACACGTCCGCAAAAGCACGTGATCGTTATCTTTTTCCTCCTTTTATCCAGAATCCGTGTTATTCTCTTTCCACACGTCGCTGGTTGGCGCGTCTCCCTGTTACGCGAAAGCTACTGCCAATTCTAACGACGGCATTTCCCACCATAATGCGCATTCTTCGTGTCTTTCTCGATTCACTCGAATTTTTCTTTTCTTTCCTTTTTTTCCCTATCTCTAACCATGGCATTTGCGACACTGTTGCTTGATTAAAGATCTACAATTGCTTTCTCATTAGCTTTAAGGAATTTTCTGGAGATTTACAATCCCTGCAGCTAAATTATATTAAAGCTTAATCCGATATGAGGAAAAATACAATGTAATTACGTGAATATATCGCTCATTTGCTACAACAATAAATAGACTTCTTTTTTGTTTTTATTCTTTTTTGCAGCATTAACTAAAAAATAACGATCTTGCAAAAAAGAATAAAAACAAAAAAGAAGTCTACTTTAAAAGTACATACTTTTATTTATTATCCTCTATAATCAATTATAACAAATTACATTATAAATTAATAATGTAATTCGATGTACATTTCAAATTGCATTTCAAAATTAATGTTATAAAATTTTAACAATTCAAAATATGGACTCATTTTTTGAAAAACTTCGTTTTTTAAATTGTTGTAGCAAATGAACGATACGTTCACGTAATTACATTGTATTTTTTCTCATATCGGATTAAGCTTTAATATAATTTAGCTGCAGAGATCACGTAATTACATTGTATTTTTCCTCATATCGGATATCGCTGTAATAAATAAAGAATATATAATGATGTTCCATAAGGTACAACCAGGAAGGAGACGAAGAAATAAGTAATAAATGTAGAATAAAATTCATATAAAGTTTTGTTTTCGAAAAAATTGAGTTTATACACACACACACACACACACACACACACACACACACACACACACACGCGCGCGCGCGCGCGCGCGCGCGCGCGCGCGCACGCCGCATGCACTCACGCACGCAGTATTTACCAGGTACGGATTTGATTAATAAATTAAAAAAAAAAGACAAGAGCACGTTAGAAAATGTTCATAGAAATTTATTTTGACAAATAAAGAAGAATATTGTTTATTTAACAGAATGGGCAACATTTTTAACTGTTTGTAAAGTAATAGAATCGTGAATATTTTATTTTTATTGTATATATTCTCGTATATTGTCTATATTATTCAATAAAATAATAAACACAAATATGAGCAGAAATAATAGTCTGCAGTGAGCTCCATTAAGTTAAGACATAGTGCACACCCATTGAATGTTTGAAATTGATTTTTTCAAAAACAAAGCTTTATGTGAAAAAATTTTATTTTCGACTTAGTTTTTTCATTACTCCCTAGAATCACTCCCTTTTCAATATACAGTCCGTAACTGGTGGCACTTTTAATTACGGGACAGTCTGTGTATTAAAAATAATTTTCTTTATACATATTATAATAATTTTACGCAATAATACATCTTTAAAATAAATCTTATCTTAAATTAAATTCATAGCGAATCTTTTCATAATTTTATAAAATATATTTCACACCATTTCGTTGTTACGTTTGATGATTAATGCGAGATCGAGTTCTGCTTTCATTTTCCAATTCTTTTCTTGTTTTTTTGGTAGTTATTTATGATTATCTATCGCATTATACCAACTAGAACAGACAAAAGCATTGAACAATTCAACAAATACCTAAATTCATTAATATTTATGCGAAAGTATATCAAGTGGCGATTGTCAAAGTTATTGCCTCATTTCAACCTTATTTTTACGAGATTTTTTTTCCCGCTTGAGTGAGCTTTATGAGAGGTGAACGAAAAAAGTCACTTAAATCTGTTATTCTATAGTTAAGTTTTTGTTGAAGAACTCAATTGAGAAGTACAGTTTTTATTGAGAACTAAGTTGATATTCTTTATGTCATATTCGCGATTCAGTTATTAAGAACTGTATTTATTACGAATTTTTTAATTTCTAATATCTCCAATAATTGCGAATCAATATTATTGGTTTCTAATGATTTATTTGTTGACGTTTAGTGATATATGAACGTATGAATAGATCTGTAACATATCAGTTTTTTTACTTTAAAATTGACGATTCAAAAAATTAAATTTCCCAGAAAAGAAAAAAAATTATTTTTTAATCTGATAGAAAATTATTGATTAATCAAATAATATCAACAAAATATATTCTTACCAAATGTTATTTTTTCATTAAAAAAATTAATCTTTTTATTTAGGACGATTTTGATTTATCGTGTTGATTTATTTTAAAAATCACTTTCTTTGTGACGATTTTGATGATTCCTTATGGAATTGAATTAGTTTTTTCATTGATAGAGCAATGTTTAACTCATTCATGAATAATTGAAAATCACATTTTGAGTTATGTCACATTTGAAGTAAAGGAACGACATTATTGATTATATAATAATTTTTGAATAATTTATCGCATTATCATTATATATCACAAGGATATAAGAAAAACTTTAAAAGAGTACTACGACGAGTACTGCGACTAATGATTACAAGCATCGATAATGATATCCCCGCATACTTTATAATGGTATATTGTCTTAAGGTATATGCTCTGTAACGCGATACCTCATTATATTTTCCTGAAGTTCGCGACGATAAGTTTCTTGTCGCTCGATCGATTTTGCCAGCGTTAAGAGCGCAAAGCAAAGGAACTTCGAAATCTTTTATTTGGCTGGCGACCAGCGATCCCGTGAAATTGGAACGCGAGTCCCCCGAGCAAAAAGCCTAAGAGATCTATGGTTTCGGATTCTCTGGCGAAGAGATTTCGGTCGAAGGGAAAGTGGCAAAGGAAGATTTCGGCCGCCATGGGGTTTGACCACTACGTCATCCTAACCTAGTAAAGGTTCGCGTTAGGCTCTCCAAGCTGCTGGTATTCTCCGAGCTCGATCTCCGTTAATTTACACCGCTGCCAAAGTTTTATCGCCCCGTCTATCAAACTGTACCTCCGATCAAGTCCCGTGAGAATCGGTGTGGGAGCTTCCGGCACGGGCGTCGAAATATTCCACGGGTTTCGCAAAATCTAGCACGTTCTAGCAAGCTGCATTTAATCCCATAGTAAAGACAAATTTATGTTCGGCTCGTTCATAAGTATAATCAGCTGACCGTGTTTCTTTTGTTGCAATTTCATTCCACCCATCATTTACAACCTTATTTTAAAATTGGTCGTAAACGTGATTCGTATCATTGGGGAGGATCGTTGCTTCGAGGCGCTTCCAGAATTTGTTATATTGTCTTTGTTTCGTGAAGAGAAAAGAGTTTGGTGATTTTTGTGACTATAATTGCATAATAATTATAAAAATAATTATAATAATAATAGTCATTTTTATTAATTGATTAATTACTATTACTAACACATACAGCATAATAATTAAAAAAACGAAGCTCCTATAATCTTAATTTTTTTTCTAATCTTAATTAAATGTTTTACCACATATAATAATTATAGTCACAAATAGAGAAAAAGAGATGGTTATAAAATAAGCAGGGGGTTGTCACAACATCTTGTATAATTTACGATGCGTTCTAGGGACCGTCGAAATTACTTTTTTATAGTCTGCTTAAACGTTATATGGTTACTGGTCGTTAATGTTTATTGCGTTGTTGTAAAAGTTGCATTTCAGTTTTGTAGGTAGCTGACAGTTTTATAGGAATATATTCTTTACTAAGTAATTTTTGAGAAATATGTTGATATTAATTATGATGATATTAATCTTGTAATTTCAATCTCGCTTGAAAGCTTCGACTTTCAATTGATATAATTGAACTAAATTTTATACATGATTGAAATATGTATCCAATGTGTAAAGCATATATTAGTTAATGATATTACATATTTTCTCTCCTCTTCCATAATATATATCATATTTTCTTCTTCAACTTCAGTTTTTTGTAAATTACTTTTATTCTATGTACTCGAAGTACTTTTGTCTATAGTAAGATAATCGCGAATCTAAGTTTTGCTATTTTTTTCTAATTTTTTGTTGAGTTCAAAATTGAAAACTGGTACTCAAAAGAGAAAGAATTTCGAAATATTCAAAAATATAAAACATTTTGAAATATTTATATGGGTGCAATGGAGACTTTAAGAAAAAGTGTACTCAATATGTACCTAAGTATATGTTTCTCTCTTTTTCGTAAAAAAATATCAGAAAAATAAAAAAATAAAGTGATTCAATGTTATTTTCATAAGATTGTAAGTTCATTAATATATTGAAAGATTATACAAAAAATTATTTCTCAAACAATTGACTTATCTATTTAACTTTATTTGACAGCTGATTAATTAGAATCCATGGTCTGGAAAGTATAAAAAGATCTACAATTGAAATGTATACATTCGATATATCTAGAATGACTATATTAATTTTGCTTTACATAGAGTTATTGTGATCAAAATATAAATTAAATTATCATAAAATATAAATATATAATCACAATGATATTTAGTTTTTTACTAATCATCTCTTGGTTATAAAAAGCAATTACATATTGTTAGTTATGAAATATTACATAACCACGACGTTTCGCATTTTGTTTTACTGATAATAATAGACTGATAATAATAACTGAACAATGAACTGATGCAATCGATTTCGACAGACAGATTGATGTTATCTGCTGAATTCACCGTGTAATATATCATTCACTAATATCTAGATCGTATTGGGTCAAATAAATCTAAAATACTAAGCTATATAAGATCTGGTTATCTTATAATTAGTATAATTCTATGACTAACAAATTTGTATCAAAAATGATTATGTCACATGAATGTCACTGAATAAAATGACAAAGTAATCTCTTTTCTTTTTCTATCAAACTTTTCTGCCACAATCAGTATAGAGCTCTCAATCCATTGATGACTTAATGCCATCGCCAATACATTCGCTAAGTTGGAAAAAAATAACGACTTTCTTCGAGGATGTCGATTAAAGTTGCTCCGCTAACGTCGCAAAGGACAAAATGAAGTAGTATTGATATCGAATACGAAATTTGATCACTGCGTTATCGATAGCGGCGAATGCGCTTATGATTGACAAGCCGCATAACGAAAAAAGGAATAAATATCGGGACGTGAGGAATGGGGAATAAACAATACGCAATCTGAAAGTAAAATTATTCGCACGCATTATGCAATCAATCTGGTCGGTTGTTTTGCGCGACGCCTGGCAAGACTTCCAATTCGTGGAACGGTCCGGCCAATTAAATTCGCCATTTGTCTTTGCCGGAGTTGTTCGTCTCTCCTCTCGTAATCCGTGGCTGGAAAACTTCGCCCGAGAAAGATGCAGCCACCACCGTAGCATCGCGTTCCCCTGTGGGAATAAAGAATCGAAGTCGTTTTCTCTCTACACCGCCAAATTGACCTGGGGCTCGTGCGGCTCGCGCGCCCACCTCATAAATATTTAAATCTAATGAACTTTACAGGCCGTGTAGATTCAAATCAGGACTTCCTAGAGAACTTTGTGCTGCGGGAGAATGACGTGGCACGCCGCGATGAGATCGTTTCTGGCGAGCGACGATGTAGCCGTGTTCGATCGATTGGATAAAATTGAATGGCGGAAAATATGTAGACAGTTCCCAATTAAGTTTCAGGTGCAACAAGAAATATGGAATAGGATCAGAAATAAGAAATTTTAGAAAATTAAGTTAGGGAAAAATTAGAAATTAATGTATATAGTTTATCAGATAATAATTATAATACTTCTCTTATGTTATATTTATTTAGTTTTTACTTTTACATAATATAATATTCGACTAATACAAATTTTTCAATTTAGAAATTATAAATATTTAGCAACAACTAAATTATTCTTTCATGAAAGAATCATATTATTTTTAATATAAAATACGTTTAATATGTAATATGTGATGTGATAAATAATCTGATTATTATAGACATTTACTTGAAAAAAAAGTTTTTATGAACAGACTTTTATATAAAATATGACATTTATATGAAATAACAACAGAATTATTTGAAAAATATCTTTACTTGATTTGAAAATTGGAAAGAAAATTGAAAGATTACAAAGCGCAGAGATTTTATTTTCTTTTATTATCGCACAGAATATCGTGGCAACAATAATGTGTTTGATTTCTATTCCTGATTTCTAGCGCTATCTTTTCGTTTATTTATCTTATTCTTTTCGGTGTTTTCTTAGAATTTCCTTCGTTGCTGCCAAAGTATTTGAGTTCGATCGATGTTCTCTTTGAACGTACATTCTCCTTATGATGCGACATGAAGCCATAGCAAGATCGTTTCCAACGAACAACGGCCGACAATCGCGCATTTTTTATCCATCTCATCGAGAATAATTGGACGATCGACAAAAAGTGGCGGGCGACTCGTGTAGATTTACAGAATTATAGCGACAGGCCGTGTAATTTTAGTGTCAGGAATATCGATATGCAACAAGAACAGTCTTGTCTCCAATCTTCAAGTTGCGTTCAAATTTCTTGACAGATGTCCATTAGTTTTATATGATTACATTTCATAAGAATCAAAATAAGAAATATTTAGCTTGATGGTGTATTAAATGTGTTTTTTTAATGAAAACAATTATGAAAAGTTTAGAAATCTTTCTACGTTGTATTTGAAATTGAATTCAAAAAGTGTGGACGGCGATTTGTTAAATGGATAAAAATTATTTCAATAAGAAGTAGATGTGTTTTTAAAAAATAATTAAAATAAAATGAGACCTTTGTGAAGCCCCATTTTCGAAATTTAGAAAAAATAAACTTCTAGCTGTCCCCGGAAAATTCTTAATCTAATACATTTAAAATAAAATGAAAAAAATTTTGTTTAAACAATAAAATTGTATTGTTAAATATATTAAATATTGAACTTTTTAACTTTTTTGTATATATATTCATATAATATTCATTTTTGTATAGAAAATAAAAATTTTCAATTCCAATTCATTTTTTGCACCTGATATATTCTTAAGAGAAAATGAATCATGAGAGGTGATTTCATTGAAAGAAATCAGGGAAATACCTTTCGTCAACATAAAAATATCATAGAGAAGAAATGAGAATTTGGAATAATTTTATCGCTGTCACAGAATTTCAACAGAAATATTATCATTTGCATGATATTATTACATGTAGGCCGGAAATTTCGTAGATTTTGAATAACGATTCGCAGAATGTGCATACGTTTAAAGCTTTCATGCTTATTAAAGCACCGTCTGTAAATAATGTCTGCGCCAAGGTACATTAGGTTGACAGCCAAATGCTGAATTTAAGAACACTTCCGGCTTGAGAATTATGCCGTCGAAATTTCCTTTTACTTGGTAGAGAAATAACGGTGCCCTGACTCTTGGCCGTGCATCAAGGCTATTTACGCGAGTAAATGTAAGGATAATCATTGCCTGTCGTTCTTATAATGTTTCGTGAGAGGAAACAATCAGACTGAGATATTGAAATTATGAAGATACATTGCAAAGCCGTTTAATATCGAGCTAATATCGATAAAGTGTTTAATATTAAAAAAAAACCTATAAAACCTATAATTTCCAGATTAATTTTCTACTCTTATAAGTTAAAAATTTTCATGGAATTTTATTAGGACATTTTTTTGAAATATTAAATATTAAAAATTTAAATTTTTTTCTGAAAACATTGTTTCTTTGAAAACATTGTTTTTTTTTTCTTGATAATATAAAATGTTGACAATCCGCAATAAGTATGGCACAGATATTTTTGTGTGTATTTACGTACAGTCATGAAATTGTCTGGACAGTACACTATTATAGTGATAATTTCTTCAGATTATTTTTCAAATTATTGTGGCAATATTAGCTTCACAATTAATTGTCCAAATATGACTGACTAAGACAACTGAATTCGATATGGATTATATGAAGTTGTCTAAATATAAACATAAATTATTAATGCTATAATGTATGCGTAGAACCACAATTTTTAACCCGGATAGTTTGAAAACGTCATTATATAACGGTGCATTTGTATTTCTTACAATTTTTTCTTACGAAAAAAATTAAGCTGACAATACTTTGCAAAATAGAGCTTATTGAGCTTACTAAATTGTAAAAAGTCTTCTTTATAATATTCTTTATAATATTATAATCTTCTAAACCTTCTTTATAATATTCTTTATAATATTCTATAGGTCTCACGGCTTTATTTGCAGAAAATAAAGATAACGACAATTGTAGAAAATGATAGATAATGATAGTAACGATGTCGATATATTATCGTTGCACAGTTTTTTTACCATATACAAAACCTGTGCAACAACATGACGATATCGTTACTGTCATTAAGAGTTACAGAATAGGGGCCATAGCCTCGTAGAATTCTTATCTTCTAATTTTCAATATATAATTCGTTTACGTTGCTTGCACTTCAATTTATTTCAACGTTGCATTAAAGAATTCTTTAATTTTACCAGGAATTTTAAATAAAAATACCTGGAAAAATATCCGGGAACTCTCAGAGAATTTTTCTACAATATTTCAGTAAACATCCTGATCGAGCACGTGAATATTTCGAGATACTTATTCGTTTCGCGAAGAAAATGTCAAGCCACTGTGTTTCCCGGAACATATCGTCGGGATAGAAATAGTGCATTCTCGATCCGGGAAACGGTAAGTATTGCTTGCAATCCTCAAGTCAATTCGAGTCAGCCGCTTTGATAAAGCGATGAGCGGAGCAGAAAAGGCGGCGTTAAAAGATGGGAAAAGTTAGAAAACGACTGTTCTTGACATGGGACTCTCGCCAAATACGGATCTATCTGGCACGTAATGCGCTTATGTGTACGTGCACACGTGTTTACGCGCGCCTAACCGACAGTGAAAAAGCATTACAGGCACGCCGCGCCGCTTGCAATATTGAGCTACCCTCAGGGCATACGTCATAATTAAAGTGCTGAATTATTCGTTGACTTGTTAGAACCGAGGTGAGAACGTTAGCATCAACGAGGACCAGTGCGCACGTAAACAGCTAACCCTAGTCTTGAATTATACGTCGTGCGTCCGTCTACGCGATAGGAACCTTTGCTCAGTGTCAATATTATCTGAAACCCGAGGAGGATCCTTAGACAGAGCAAAGGGTATCGCTCGTGCCACCGTCACGGGCAAGCAAAACGCCTTAGTCTTCCCCATTGTCTAATCCTTTCGTTATCAAATCCACAGAGAATTTGGAGATACTCGGTCGATAGATGGTCGGAGAGAGGACGAGTGTCGCTCTTAACAATTTAATAACTGGTTGGGTAAAGACGAGGGCAGAAAGAGGAGTACGATCAATGATGATCAAACGCGATTCTGTTTGGCTGACGTCTTTATTGGCTGAATGCATATTCGAGCTGTAATTACCGGTATTACTCCGTTACTACTCGAAGGATCACCCACGGGCGACGACGGTCTAGGATATGCGAGATAATGCTTCAGAGCCATTAAATTAATGTGGAATTTATGCGAACACAGAATACCCATTGTCGGAGATTGACCGTTAATAATGCCCGATTATTCGATCGGAATTGCATTTAATTATCTATGCTTTGCAATAATATCTGATTTATTAATTATCGAATAGCATTAGCTCATGACACTTATGGACACCCTAGTTGAAACGATGACAAGTCCAATGTTTGAACGTTGCCGATTTGATCAGAAACCGTCGAAATTGAGTGATCGATTGACTCGTAACCGTTGTTCATTCAGTTAATATTTCTCTGCAAATCGACAGATTCCACCATTTACGACGCGCGGTAGATGAGAGAGAAAAATAATGCGAGCACAACACGACGGTGCGGTGTCGCGTTCGCGCGGTCGTAAAACTGATTAAAAGTGTATTTCCATAATAATTAATCTCCGGCGTGATAGTTTTTATTAATGAAACGTATAACGTTCGCGTTCTCCGTGTTTCATGTACGTCAACATTAATTCACGGCCACGGGAGGGACATTGAAGCGCAACGATGCTCGATGTAAACACCCCCGTGTGAAATACATGCATGAGACACGTTCGCGCAGCTCATTCACCCCATTCTCTTGCCTCTCTGTCCTCCTCCCTCTCTCTCTCCCCTTTCTCTCGCTTTCTCTCTTTACTTCATCCAACCCTTCGTATGTCAATATTATCCGAGAGCCGTCCTAGTCGCTGTCGGTACTTGGTTTCGTGCCTGTCAGGCGTGAAAAATGAGCCGGTATTTTTCTCCCGATAGAAAAAAATATAGAAAACGATGGAGCTTTTTCGCTACCTGCATCAGAAAGAATTTTTTGTTTTACCCGCGAGATATCTGCGCACATAGATTTTTAAGTGATATTTATAGATTGCGAGCCGCATCGTGCGGCCACCATCTGCAATGGATGAAACGAAAATAAAACGCATAACATTACGCGGAGACTACTTCCACCTTTCCATGTCATCAAAAATGGAAAAAATATATGTTGATATAAATATTGTCTGTTATGGTTGCTTGTATCATAAAAATTGTTCGATATCCTTGTTGGAGGCTATAAATTCCCATTTCAACACAGCTGATGATCCCTTTCGACGTATTCAACGAGCATGCACCAAATGCAAAACTCACAACGTGAGTTTCAACTCTATCTATAATTCATGAATTTAGTGAAATGCTTATCCGTAACTTTCTTACACGACGCAATTTTGAGTTTCAGATACGAAAATTTATAGAGAGAGGGAGGGGGAGAGAGAGAGAGAGAGAGAGAGAAAGAGAGAGAGAAAGAGAAGCATTTATTAATTCTTGTTCTAGGACAAGTCTAAAAACATACAAATCGCTAAGTGATACAGAGAAAAATTATAATAGAGAAAAAATTATTCGCTAATCGCAAGAAAATGATGACAAAGATGAAATATAATAAAAGAAAGTAATAATAAAAATATATATATTATAATATAAAAATAATAGAATTGGAATACAGGTGAATTGGAATAGAATTAGAATAGAAGTGGAATACAGAAATACTTAACAAAAATAGTAGCAAAAAACTTGCTAATTGCAATAGAATGATAATAAAAATAAAATAATTAAAGAAAATTCCTATATTCGGTTAAAGCGGATTTTAATGCTTAAATATTTCTGTGTGAATTTATATTATATTATCTGATTCTGCAAATTGCTGAAATCGTTTTTAGTCTTGAAATCATGAGCAGAATAGTAATATCACTTATTAAATTGATAAGTAATTTAATAATTTTTCATATAATAATCAGCATCTTTATAAAAATATTAATAATCGGTAGTTAATGAGAATCTTAAAATTACAAATAATATAATTTTATTGCCTAGGAATTTCTAAAAAATGAAAGAAAAATAAAATAAAAGAGAATAATAACAAGAATAAAATAAAGAAAGAAAGAGAAGAAGAGAAAGATTTTAAATAATTATCTTGTCGCAGAAGAGGAAGAATATGGACAAAAGCGCACAAAAGCGTGTTCTAAAGTTGCGTTTGAATCAGGAGATTGCGCGGTCTTCTGT
>Ga0157364_1005002_pt1 | contig 13377 bp, 9 predicted proteins | sample AttsexASBM2_FD_111476 | JGI IMG/M metagenome (GOLD analysis project Ga0157364, IMG submission 111476) | Fungus gardens microbial communities from leaf cutter ant in Ribeirão Preto, State of São Paulo, Brazil - Atta sexdens ASBM2 | ecosystem: Host-associated > Fungi > Mycelium > Unclassified ... | reverse complement strand
TTGTAACTTTTTAAATTACCGTTATAAGGCATTTTTTTTATTGCTGATTAGGAATCTAATAAGCCCATGAATTATAATTTCTCTTCAATCTCCTGCAATAAAAAAAGGCAATATTAATTTTATCTGAATGTGTGCTAAATTAACTGCAGATAAAATGGCAAACCGGTCCAGTCTCTGGTTATCAGTGATTTATCGCGACGTGGCAAAAAGTGGCTCTACCGATTGTTGGCGGCAACATTGTGTCGGGGTATAGGGACGCGGGGCGCGATGAAAGCTGCTTAAGATCTCGGTACGATTGGCATGTGATTGTGATTCGCGCGCGCGGACTCTCTTGGAAAATCCGGTTGAACCGGACGACTCGGTGGATTGGCGGGATCATACGAGAACGAACGACCATGTCGTCGGTGCGACGTAGATTCTCTCCCGCTGAGATCAAAGGCAAGGCGAATCTCGACAAAAAACCACTCGCGAACTCGAAGAGAGTTGAGACAACGCGCGGGATGAAGAAGAGTAACGGCAGCAGCAGCAATGGTGGTAGTGATGGCGGAGGAAGAGGGATGACGATTCTTCGTCCTCTGTGCCGACTGAGAAATCACGCGAAGGTGTACCGACGATCGTTAGGACGATCGTCGCAGGGCCTCCCTCCTCGGGAGGACAAAAAGGGTTGGTCGTTTGTTTGTCGCGACTCTTAATGGCCGTCTTCGGACGAGTTCGTAATTGGCGCGTTTGCACGCGCTCTTTGTACACCGTACAAGCCCTTCTTTCTCTTTTTCTTTACCTCTTCGTCTCTCTTTCTCTTTCTCGCTCTCCCTTCCCCTTCCCCTCTCCTCATTCTTTTTCTTCCTATCGTCCTTTTACAGTCTGTCGTTTTCCGCCTTCGTTCGCTGTCGCACTTGTCGCCCTTCCTTTTCGACGTCTCGTTCCTTTTTCCATCGTCGCGATTCTTGTGCCACCCGCTTCGTATGTTTCCTCGAGCGTCGCGTCGTGTCGTGTTGTATCGCGTCGCCTTCTCTTACTGTCGTTCCCCTCCGTTTACTCAGCCGTTTATTCTTCGCGAGTACTCGTCCGCGATTCGTAAAGCAAACGCGACCACGTTTCGCTGAAACCGCTCTATGTCGCGACTTCACTGATAGTCTTTCGACGCCTCGCGGTCTGACTACGTTTATCTCTTTTCACTCGCGCTCGCTAATTCAACTATTATTTCTATACCAATTCTATTCCAAATTTGTACAAATATAAACGTACGCAACTATTTTTGCCGAATATCTAAGTAATTTTATCTTTAATTTTCTAATTAATTTAATTAATCTATATTACACTGAGAAAAAAATATAGTCAATTTTAATTCAATACTGCCAACTAAATATTTACTTACAGCAAATAAATATTTGTTTAGTAAAAAAATTATTGTTGAATCAAATTAATACATTTCTTGTATCAAATAAATATATCTTTATATTTAATAAATATTTAGAAGAAATCAATTGTTTTTTAAAAAAATAGGTATTTTATGATTGGTGCAAGATCCTCTTTTATTTCTCCTAAATTTATTTTATCTCTTGAAAGCTAATATTTTAGGAAGAAACAAATTTTTGACGGGTCGATTTTAAAAAAATTACAAATAGGTACAAGGAAGAAAATCTAATATACCAGTTGCATTATATCATAATTACATATCCATGTATGCTATAAAAATGATTTTATAATATTACATTTCTTTTTATAATTAAAATTAAAAAATTAAACGATTTGAATGAAAAGTTCAATATGGATTATTATACGGTGATCCCGCGGAACATGATGTTAATGTTGATCTCAATATTATTTACTCCAATTGAAGTTTCTAAATATTTATATTTATATGATATTCATGTACATATATATCTTTAAATATCAACATTTCATCCAATAATTCTGATTATACTCCTTTATATTCGATTTTAAAAGATATTCGAATTTTCTGCACTACGCATAGAAAATTTTCCACATCGGAAAATTATTTTTTCACGCATGTAATGTATTAAAATGCAAGCAATAATGTGTAACTGTTGTTCACGCCGTGAGCGAACGACAAACAGGGGAGGAGGAGGAGGAGGAGGGACTCGCATTTATACGGCAAGTTATTTGGCTACCGTAGCATAACTTTTCACCCTGGGACATGTTCGCCGACTGCATGAGGCTAGCCGGATGGATTCTCGACGAAATTGGCGATGGTGGAGGATTAATCGAGCTCACACAATAAACGATTCCTACCCGTCGTTTCGTTCCGACCGAGTCGACACGGTGCACTGCGTCGCTTCGCATCGCATTCAGGGCTCGTCCTCTCAAAGAGGAACGAGATTTGTCGCTTGCTTGTCGAAACAAAGATATCCTTTCACATCATCCTTTGCAAAATAATTTCCGTATATAGCCCGATAAAAAGCGTGATTCGATTAATATACACGTAAACTGAAAAATATTTTACGTGTAGAATAAAAACGTCAAAGAAGATTTTGTATCGTTTTGTAAAACTATGTAATTTGTAAGTAATATTATTAGCCTCTCTCCTTATGATATTTTTCTATTCTTTCTATAACTATAATTTGGAGAATTTCTATGAAAATAGAAATACAAAGTACTTATAATAGCGTTCGATTTTATATCATGCTTAAAGATTAAAAATAAATAATAGTAAGTAGAATATAAAACGAATATCTTTATGTGTGTACTTATTTATATTATGTTTCTCCAAAAATTCTAGTAATGCGTTATCTGATTTCTTTGGGGGGATCATTAAAGATTTAATTATGATGGGGGTTAATCAATGGCATGTTCACCAAATGTGCCAGGAATTAGCGACGTCCTTGATTGTGCTGCCCCCAGACAAGCGCCATTACCTCTGTTTTGCGGTTTAGTGGTTTCGCAATGAGTACGAGAACCTTCTATGCAAGGATCGCGCGGTTTATTTCCTCATTGCTCGGTGAATCAACGTCTCATCAAAGTTACGCTTGTGTGTTTTTTTTTTTCTAGCATCCGACAGCAAAACAATTCCATCGTTATTTTCCAATATTTCATATGGGCTAAAATTACCTTTCAGTAATAAATTCTTGAATGCGTTTGAAATCTAATTTCTTAACGACAGTTATTACAAGGAGTTATTTGTCGTACTAATTTAATTTTCAATATCAATCGCTTGAAGTTATTAAAAAAAAAAAGATTTTCTCTCTATTTATCTATATAGTTTAATTAGTCAAATAAATAATTAAATAATTATTAAATTAGATTGATAGCTCACACATAATAATACAACCTTTTTAACGTGATTTTTAATAAATGTTTACGCAAAACGGTTCTACTTTTTTGTACGTCTGGAACATTCTGTATCATAATTTATCGCGGATATCACTGTAAGCAGTTGTAAAGTAAGTAATAGTAAAGTACTCAGCAAACGAGTAGATATTTACAAGTAGTTCTCTGTCAGACGCGCGCGGCGTAAATTCTTGCCGGGATTTCTGTACCGATAGCCTTTCTCGCGCTTCGCTCCAACGAGGCGGATCTCTTTCCGCATATGAATCATCGTTACATCGCCAACGTGGGCCTGGCATAGCGAATCGCGCGCGTTCTTTCGTCCCTCGGCGAGGTCCGGGAGGCTGCTCGAAAATCCAAGCCTGACTCGCTGCGCTAGAAAGGAAAAGGACGAATTATCCTGTCGGAAGAGAGCACAATTCTTTGTGCGAGAGAACAGCTCCGTCGTCTCGCTCGACGAGTCCCGCGTGTTGGACCTTCGCTTTTTCCTCCTCGCCTGCCTCCGTCGCGTCGCCGCCACCTGTGAGCGCGGCTTAATGAATCGTAACCGCATTACCGTGTTGCGCAACCACGCGTGCATTACCATAATGTCCCGCGGTGACTAAGAACCTCCATCTCGTACATCTGTGATATTAACGTGTCCCGACGCAGTCTGTCCGTGTCTTCAGGCACAAATGGACGGACGAACCGGCTAGCGGCTGCAGAGGGACGAATGGTGACTTCCCCGAGCCTGAATCTTTTTAATTTTTTTTTCTACAAGGAGAAATCTTTTCGAGTGTGTGTGTAATATACATATTCCATTTTATGTAATAAATTATTGATAAAAGTGTAGAGTGAGAATAAGCGCGCATATCAACTTTGCATAATTCTGATTTGATCCACACTCATCTGTGATCCTGAAATTTCTGGAATTGTAAAAAAATATTGTGATAAAATTGGAGTTTATTATACATTTTAACTTTTAACTTAATTATATTTTAACTTTTTGCTTAATTATATTTTAATTTCTTATTTTTCAAAATATAGAAAAAATTTTTCCATCCAATCTTTTCACAACGATTCGTATAGTATAAATAAATTGAAAAGTTCTTCTAAGAGAGAGATTATTTCGCAATTGCTCCGTGACAGCTGGAGGTTTGCAGCTCTTTATTAGTTTCCATATATAGATTTCCGCTTCTGAGATCCGGATGCGATAATAGCTGGCGTGCGCGTTTACGGGCATCCTACATTCATCGATTTATTTCCGCGTTGTATGCGTGATATTTACTTGCCTATCCTACGTGCGGCTCAAGCGTAGATTAATGCGTGTACACGACGCTATTAGATTCGGAAAAAATTCGGTGCGACTACACGCGTGTGTTCGAAGATGAGGGTAATTAGTATAATGCGGGGCTTCGCCCATCGTGAATCCGATAACGGAATTTAATTCCGAGTGCATAGCCTTTGCGAATCCAACGCTCGACACGCCGCGCAATTAACTATCTCGCTCGCGTGCATTTATCGCGTTTGTCCAATCCCGGCAGATCTTATTTCCAGAATATCAGTTTCAATTTTTTCGACTTACGATAGCATCTATTTAATATACATATTGGGTTGTCCGGAAAATTCGTGCCGCAAAAGAAAATTAAATTTAATAAATTTATACTAAAATTTAAATCTTGTACGTTTCAATTTTCCTTCAAAATCGGCACAAACTTTCCGGACAATCCAATACGTAAAGACTTCGTTATACCTATAAATTTAGACTGAGATCTAAAGATCTAAATTAAAGTATTAAATGCCATTAACAAATTTTTTAACTAGTGAATACTTGAGATGAATATTAAAAGTTAAAATCTATGAACATATTATGTTAGACGTATTCTCGTATTATTTCTATTTAAAAAAAAAATATATATATATATCTGCATTTTACGCATTATATTATGAAATAAATGATTCGATTTTTAAAGAAAAAAGAAAATATTAAAAGTTCTTCTTTTAGAGTTCATTAATATTAGTTGTGAAAGATTTAAATTAATTCATTGAAGTATCGCCATTAAAAACATATATTTTAATTTATTGACTGTTATTGATAGTTTAAGATATTGTCAAAATATATACGTGTATCGAGAAGATCAGCGTAAATAGCATGAGAAGGTGAAAACTATGGACTGTAAAGTGCCACATAATAAAGTGCCAGCATACGCGATATGTTTTTTTGCTCTTTTTAATAGTTCATGGCAAATCGATACTTATTGAAAATAACTCTCGAGCAGGCCATAATGCGATTATTTATAACGAGATACGATCATACCCGATTTGGAATTTCCCGTGAGAAGACCGGAAATCTCCCCTTTTCTCTCGTCAAAAACGACGTGCACGAAAGCAAGAGTTTCGCTGGGATTTAATGGAGACTCGACGAGTTCACGGAGTATAAGTGGAGACGAGTGAGACAACGAAGAACAGAGAGACTGAAATATTAATAGATCTCTGTCCTGGCTAATTTACCGCTTCCGTTTAAACCGAGGTAGCAACCAGTCTAGATACTACGAGACTTCACTGGAGTCGTTGTCCGCGCACGTTCTTCGATTAATGTAATTTGATTAAGTTTTAATGATTTATCTTGGAAAGAAACGAAAGAAATAGCGAGCGACGAATATACGAGCCAATAAATCGTCCTTGATTTCTAATAGAAGATCTGAAATAGAATTTGGTTCTACATTTAGATATGATTAAATCAGATGTATCGCCTTCTACTGTTCGAGGACAGACCTTGGCACGAAATTCAAATTTATCGCGCAGATATGATGCAGCATTGAAGTATCGTAAAAATCTCATTAATGAGATATCCGATAGAAGTCGATCCTCCAGTATTCTGATAGAAAAAAAAACATGATAGAGAGAAAACGTAAAATGTAGATATCAAAATTTAACATATTTAACACGTAACGATAGCAAAATTAATTAGAATCTACGTTAAAGTCTATTTCCGACTGATTGTAGTAATTTTATTTGAGAGACAAGAAAATTACGAGGCAGCGAGTGAATGAAATTTGATTTAGGTTGCGACTGCATCAAGTTTTTTACATTTAGTTAGAGTTACGGTAGAGTAAATTTTCTTTACCTTTACGTGATTAAAATATGCAAAATTTTATTCGCTGCTATGTATATATTTTATTGTATCCGTTTGAATGAATAAATGCGCCACGCGCGTAATTCAGTTATTACGCGGAGAAAATGCGAAATGTTATCACGTGGAGCTTAAATAACCGCGAATGATATACAGGAAGGAAAAACGAATCACATCGTCCCGTTCGGTTGCGTTGCCAGTAATTGCGCGTCGCATTATTCAAACGATCCGCGTGCGTACGATCGCGGTGTGTTTACACGCGTTTGCGCACACGCATTTACGAAACGACGCGACGAGCGTGGGTGCATTATGGGCCGTGAGTAATGCGCCTGCATTGGCGTGGGCAACTGCGGACAGTTTCGCAGAATTCACATTGTTTACATGCGTTTTTGTATTTTTTCGTCATGCATTAATAAGGCTATTACAAATTGATGCGATTATCATAGACACTTAATCTGACAACTAATTGAATGCTGCTCCATAAACCGTTACGTAAATAGCTTGAACATTTAAAAGGGGCAAGATTTTTCTACGTTACAAGTTTTGAAGAAAAACTATATTCGTGCATTGATAAGGCTATTACAAATTAATTCCTTATCATAGACACTTAATTAGACAACTAATTGAATGCTGCTCCATAAACCGTTATGTAAATAGCTTGAAAGTTTAAAAGGGGCAAGATTTTTCCACGTTTCAAGTTTTGGAAGAAAACTATATTCATGCATTAATAAGGCTATTACAAATTGATTCCTTGTCATAGACACTTAATTTGACAACTAATAGGAATGCTGCTCCATAAACCGTTACGTAAATAGCTTGAAAGTTTAAAAGGAGCAAGATTTTTTTTTTTCATGTTACAAGTTTTGGAAGAAAATAATATTTGCATGTAGCGAAGGAATGTCATGCAAGTCTATTTTTATAGTCATTTATTTATTTGAAATCTATTTTGTGATCATTTAATTTATGTTTTATTACACTCATTTATAAGGTTTTTTTTTTAATAATGACTACATATATCAACTTTATAAAAAACTTTCGAAAAAAGTTTCGAAGAAGTTCCGTTTAGAGTTACTTTTACAAATTATAATAAACTTGTCTAAATTCTGATTTTCAAGTTAATGAAAAAAATTGTCTCCTCTCATCGCTAAAAATGTCATATGTTGGTGGAAACGCTGTCAGGATATTGGCTGAGTAATAAAGAGGAAGAATATTTTTCAATTTCTACGTGAAGGGAAAAATTCCAGTCAAATTTGCTAAATGAACGGTCACGGGCTGCCGAATCAACATTTAATTACGCGACTCAGTTATTTCATTCTCTGGTGTAACGAGAATTTTTCCGTTCCTGGCTCGGTGCGCCCCGGCAAAATGTAATAAATCGTTTGAGTAATAAAATATTTATCCGTCGGCCGGTTTTACGTCTCTACCGAAAACATCTTTTTTCTCGATTTATAGCATGATCATCGATCGGGTCGCTTTTTAAGCGGAATAAAAGCTCTGGCGTAAATTGTCGTAAATTTATCGTTAATTGGACGGCCTTTTGGAAAAAAAAGAGCATGGACCACAAATACAAATTTTACCGAGAAATTTTCATTTTATTAAATAAATTAGCTTCCTCCAGCAGCATTCAGTGATGAAGCTATTTTATCATAAATTGGTATAAAAAATATATTTTATTCGTTGAAATTTTCAATATATTTCTATTGTTCCCTTAATTTAAATATCATCACGTATTTCTGTGAATTCTTTTAGCTCGAATTTATATATTTAGATATATACGACGAAAATTTATTCACTGTACGTATTGTAACATTTTTCTTCAATCCTGCGATGATTCTTAAATCTTTAATTTTATGGAAGGAAATTCATTTTATTTGTAATTCTATTTACATTTGGATGGAGGAGAAGGAGAAGGAGAAGGAGAAGGAGGATGAGAAGAGTTATTCCCGTCCAGCCTTGCTATTGTTCTTGGCCGAACGATTCGAACGGCAGTAGAAATCTGACGATGTAATTGGCGGATAATTCTCGAGAGACTGCTACTCGGGATGCCGGGCGAGTTTGCGCTTACTCGGCAAAATTCGTCACACGGGTCACCCTCGTTGCCGCGCCATCCGGCGATACGTTTGCGTCACCCGGTACTCTCTTCTCTCATACGCGCGAGAGAAGAGAGATGGATAGAGAGAAACAGCTATAGAAAGAGAGAAGAGCCGAGCGAACAGACAAACCGCAGGGATGCGCGCGTTCAGCAGCAGCCTCCTCTCTCCCGTTCACCCTTTCGTATCTCCTTCCATATCCACTAACTGAATTAACCGGTCGCAACGGTGTACCGTTGCTCGACGTACGGCGTGGCGCGCGCGGACATGCACGCATATTGCGCCGACCGATCCGCACGAACTACACATATCCTCTCTGCATATGAACGCCGCGCGTCGGCCCGACCCTCCCGGCCGCAATATATTACCGCGCGCGATGTCTCGTGCAATTTACGTACGATTATGCAGATGCGCCCGTGAGTGCGCCCACGTACGCTTCTGCGGCACAGGGGGGGCAAGACGGGAATAGGGAAGGACGGGCAGAGAGGGGAGGAAGGAAAAAGGGATGGGTTCGCTTGGTTGTGATCACATCCGTCAGATTGCCGCTTTTTTGTTAACTGAATCTCCTGTATATGACAAACGCGTGGTACGTTGTAAGTTTTTGTTGCGAGTTTCTCCAATACTTTGACAGAAAAATTTATTTTTTCATAAATGTTTATTAAATATAAATTTGTTTTTATTTTTTTATTAATAAGACCTATTTAAATGTTTGTTGGGTAAATAAAGTAATTTGTTTGTTTACGAGTTGGAATGTAGGTTCACAGCAAAAAATGGATTCAAGAATAATATTGTATGATATATAGCGCGTGTATAAATAAGATGGATGCATAATCGATTTTACAGTTTTCTAACTCCTTTCAACTTCTCGTTGAGAAGCACTTCTCATTGACAGGCTTCAACTGAAGCGGGGCTCGATCGATCTATTGGATCTCGATTGGTTCATTAATCTCATATTCACTGTTTATCAGATCGAGGTTTATCAATGAGTTGCCTTATCTATCAACCGAAGCACATCGCAAAATATTCATGCGGTTTAATTGAAAACTCTACAAAATCTATACTGTAAAGTTTCCTTGAATGCGACGTTAAAAGTTAGAAAATATGTTTTATTTCCCAAGTTTCTGCGATTACTTTTACGCGAAAACTCTTCAAGAGGGTGAGAATATGAAATACATTCTTGAATACTTTTATACGTCAAGAACAATAATAACAGATGTTAGTAATATTTTTCTATCAATTATGGCACAAGTTTTCTTAAGCCCGTATATATAGATGATCAATATTATTGTTCAGTTATATTTTATAATATTATTGATGCCTTCTCTAGACAATTTAATATAATCTTTAATATATAATATTTTTAATCAAATTGTGCAGTAATTTAATTAATTCTTGTTATTAATGTTTGATCTTTCATCTTATTTTAATGTCATTAATGACATGTATCGATTGCATTCGATTAAATATTTCTGAGGCGAATCAGATGACACCTGATCGTTCAGCAAGTTAAGAATGTGATTTGCCAAATACAAATTCTAAACATTTCTGAACTGAATAGCACTTCTTTAACTAGAATGGCTATCGTTCTATGATAATAAATAAGAAACAAGGATATTATGATTAGTGTTTTTAGAAGATAGACATAATTAAAAATAGCCATTCAAGTTTCTATTCAACATTAATTTGGACAATATGGTTATTATTATTTTGATAGCTAACAAAATTATTTTCAGATCTGTATCTAGCTTTTTTCGTATAAAAATATAAGCATCGATTATCATAAATTGGTACCTTATTGAGCAATAATATTGATGGATCAAAATTTTACAAGTTGCACAATAGATTTCATAGAATTTTTGATTGACAATCAATATTATTATATTGCACAAACTCTTAATATTACTTCCAAATGATTAGTAATGTCAAATATCGTTCAATAATATTGCCTCTAGGCTAGCTGCTTTAGATATCACCTTTTCTCCTTTGAACGAGGAGAATCTTCTATGTGTGATCATTCGTCGAGTTTGGCCTGTGCAAAAGAGCAGGTCGACGAACCTTCGAGAGTCACTCTCGCAGGCCGAGCACAGAAACGACATTTCCGGCGGCGCGCGAACATAGTTTTTTTTTCTTGCCGCTTGAAGACGTGTTTGCCTGTATAAACTCCGATGGCTAACCAATCGGGTCACGTTGTGTCGACTCAGAGAAACTGGTCGTGCGACGACGGTGTAATTGCCTCTTTAAAGTTAAACCGACTTGTAGCACGCTGTTCCGTCTTCGACGTTCGCACCTTCTCTAAACACTCTCGGGACATTCCGCAGACCGCAAAGCGGATTTCTCTACGATTCTTTTTTAAACACGCGTTCCTCGCAAATGGATTCCGCTTGTGAAAAATAATGAGAATTAAACCGCGAAGCAATAAAAGTTGTGTCGTAATTTAAAAACTGGATATTTTTTAAGTACTTAATGATGCTGTTTTAAATTACAATGTGTTAGCAATTTTGCGAATAATTAATATCTATTTGTACACAGATTATTCAAAGTCAATTCATATTATATTTAAAAGAGAGAATTACAGAATATAAATAGCGGATGTCAAACAATTTGTTTCTAATGTTTTCAGTTACATATAATTATACATATAATTGAATAAAGGTTTCTGTGTTTTTTATGAATAGTTTCCAATCTTCCGTTACATTCGACATCCATAGTTTTGAACGACAAATATATAGACCTAATATTCGTACTGTGGTAACACATTCCCTATCTAGCAGGACTCTCATTTTAGATCACCATCGGCTGCGATACGGTATATGTATTAATGTGTATTTCGTGATAACAGGAAGGGCAGGCGGCGGAGAGGAAAATACGAGTGGGCAGATAGCGAGAGTCCGTTCCTCCTCCCCGATATGTACACGTGTAACCGTGCAGCCCATTAATCCACGCGTGTCGCATTGATCTATCATTGTCCTGCAGCCCGCGGGTGATATACACATCTGAGGTTGATACATAATAGATCGCGAACGCGGCCCGGTACGACACAAATAGCGGCTACGTGAATACACGAATGTGTACACATGCTCTTAAATGCATGACGTCCAGTGCGCGCACACACATGACACGCGGTACACGTATAAAAGTCCAGTAACCCAGTTCTTGCCTTTACCCCTTTGGTAACACGCGGCACCCGATTGTGCCGCACGAATGTACACGGTGCTGCATTACTGGGTCGGGTGCACAGGTTTGCACTTAGTGAATCACGCGAGTAAAAGTAAAGGAAATATCCTCCAGCGGAAGATAAGAGCGAAAGTGTCCCGGAATAAATACGTAGCAAAAGAATCCGTTTGAACAATCTCCCTTTTGTTTTTATTATGAGATATACTTATGGTAGATATTGACGGAACAAAGCATTGAGTCTTAGATGGAGATAAGTTCAATGAAGACTTGAATTTTTGTCTCTTTCAAATGCTCCATAAATCATGTTGAAAGTCAGATATGTAATCTAATTTGTTGGTAGTTTCTCGATAGGATAGGATTCTTTTACGCGCTACTTATCCCCTTAGTAAAAGTATGCTCTTAACACACTATCATTTAAGCTGTCATTTGAATGTAATTAGTGACAACAAACTCACAATTTATTTTAGATTTTTCGTATTTAATAATATTATTTATTTCAATATTTATTTATATTTAATATTATTTATTAATATAATTAATATTTTATTAATTGCACAGGAAGATCGATGTCGCTGAAATATTTAAAAATTTAATTAGATACAAATCTGAAAATAATTTTGTTAGATCAAAATCAAAATTATTATGTAGAATACAAGCAATATTGCAAAAATTTTTGACGTTTCAGCTTGAGCGTCCTATGTATTATAATTATTTTGATGATCTTAACAAAAATCTTGTTTTTGTATCTGGCTACATTTTTAAATACTTTATCTATGTTTTTTTATCTATGTTTTGTTCAAAAACATTCATAAATGACTTTAATTATAACAATACATTATATATGTTGGCAATCTGGAATTTTATCAAATATATAATACGTTTAAATTGTATTAAGAAAAGTAATAAGATAAATTAAAAGAAGATCTTGTTTTGTGAAACAAGAATCTTATACAGAAAGAATGATTTTCCTGCTTTATACGTGGAATGTCTTCGTGATTCAAATTTCTCTCGTCCGGAAATTAAGCCACGTTTAGTTCACGTCGTGTAATCTAAGTGTCGCCATACAATTTAATTCAATTCAAGTATTAACACACTCGCGAATCGATTCGTACTTCGCGGGCAATGGACGCCTTTTAAATCAAGATTACTTTGCGAGTCTGAGCGACTGCTGCAGCAGCGGCAGACAATCCGATCTCGCGACCCACGTGGACTTTATCTCGATAAAATCTTCTGCCGGGTGACACTCGGTATTATAGGAGGCATGTAACTGTGCAGTGTCGCATTTGCTTCTGTCGATTTCTATGTATTCCATACGTTTCTCCGCTACTTCGTGCATACAGCAACTATTAGATATATACATGTGTGTGTGTATGTATGTGTATATGCGGTTACCCCGCTCACAGAAACTAGCGGTTTGTGGCATCGCGACCAGTTCTTGAATGAGGCTGCGAATGCACTTAGGCATTCGCAAAACCTGAATCTGCACGCGTGTACAAATCTTATTTTGGATTAAAGCATCATAATTGGTCTAAGTCATCATTTTTTTATCCGAGCTTATAAGGGTAATAGTATAAAAGAAAATAAAAATAAGTATTTGAGATTTTTATTTCTTCTACTTAAGTTTAAAAATAATCGATACAATAAAATAATACCGACTAGAGTATTATATTTACTACTGATTCATTTCAATTGAACTTTAAAACTTATTTAATTGTT
>Ga0157364_1005000_pt1 | contig 13378 bp, 8 predicted proteins | sample AttsexASBM2_FD_111476 | JGI IMG/M metagenome (GOLD analysis project Ga0157364, IMG submission 111476) | Fungus gardens microbial communities from leaf cutter ant in Ribeirão Preto, State of São Paulo, Brazil - Atta sexdens ASBM2 | ecosystem: Host-associated > Fungi > Mycelium > Unclassified ... | reverse complement strand
TATACTATCAGAGTCTATATAAGATCCAAACATACACACACACACACACACACACACACACACACACACACACACGTATATTACTTTTTTTAATAACAGTAACTTAATTTTGTTCCTTTTTTTTATTTATAACTATATGTTACATTTTTTTATAATTAATAATTAATTTGATAATTACTTTTATATAGCCATTTTACATCCAACTTATTTGTCAACACATGGGCTAACTGTGTAAAATAAATTATTTAGTAAGCAATTAGTGATTATTTTTTGTGAAAAATATAAATATCTTTATTCTTCATTATCACACTTTATAAATGTCTGTATATTTATGAATTGAATCTTGGATCCTTTTAGCGTGTCAATTAGTGTATGATGTTCATCTTAATATTGATCCCATAATTTTTATTTTAAATGTATGCATTAATTTATTATAAATTAATTTATAATTAAATATTTTAATAGAATAAATAAAATAATTTAGTAATGTTAGTATAAGATATTTGTTTAAAATAGCAAAAAAATTATAAAAATCAACAAAAAAATAACTAAAAGTGACGACTCGTTATTATATTTTTCAAGTAACTATAACTGTAAAACTAGTTATTTTTACAAAAGTAACTTTCTCAATCTCGCGTATATAACATAACTGTTTTTCGTCACCTACATCTAATAACAATCGTTGTAGAAACTTCTATCATTTCTGATTATAAGTTTGATTTCAATTTCTTCATGCTCGCTGTGTTTCTTTTGCTTACAAATCATGGAAATAGACAGAAGCTTCAATACAACGAGATATTGTCCGCAACTTCTTTTTTGTGGGGAAACATCCGTGAAATTGTAGTCAACTGTACGTCAGTCTTGATCCGAACGTACGACGTACGGGAGCTATTCAATTATAAAATCCGGTATGTTTTGTTCAGAATCTGTTTTTCTTTTCTATTGTTTGATTTATATAATACTGTATATTTATAGAGATAGGGGATACAGAGTCATATAAATTTTTACCTATCTTGATGTAATTTTTTAAAGTTTTTATCGATACTTAATTACTTATATTTAAACATTGTTTGTACGTTACATTTTTACGAAAAATATCATAGGATGGAAAATAACATAAGGTATTACATTTTTAATAAAATTAAGAACAAACTATTATCTTTCATAAGTGTATAGTAGCTTTTATCTTACTAAAATAAGATAAAATGATTTTTATAATTTTTATCATAATTTTTTAATTAATCTTTATCTTTCATTTTTAATAATACTTTAAAACAATTTTGATGTGGGATATTCATGCATAAATACGGTATAACCATTACATTTAACCAATAACTTTTCTCAGTCACAATTTTTTTCATTCTTTTAATAGATTAATAAATAAAAGAAAAATTATATACTTATTTTAAAAAGTGAAATTATATCTATATATAAAAAAACCGATTTTTTTCAGTATAAATTAGCATCATTAAAATAAATCGACAACGATGTCATGAAAATGCATTGTGTGACTTATTCACACTTGTGATAAAAAATTTAAACCTACAGGACAAAGATTTACACGTAAAAAAATCAGCTGAACTAAATAAGTGAGATAGAACTTGCAACTTATATTTTAACCATTTGACAGGGGGTATGTCCATTATCATTTATTTCAATGATTAGTATGCTAGAAGAAGATGAAAAATTAAAATATAATATTAATTATGCGTACACATCACAAATACACATATCAATTTTGAATTCAAATTGTCATCTCTGATTATACAAAATTGTGCTTTATCGTTCTCCGCCGCTATTTTATTTTCTTCATAACAAGTACTTATTATCGACCTATGTGACATTTGTTTATTTTCATTCGTGTAAATATAAATTATTCTTACTTACGTGATATAATAAAAAATATTATCATTGCAGTATATCATTGCAGTTATATTATCTTGTCAGACTATTATGTCAGGTATCGAGTTTATCTCACATATTTTATCTCAATTCAACATGATCATAACATTTAAAATGGTTTTAAAATATCTTGAATTGTAATAATTATGAGTTTATCATGAATTAAATTAACTAATTATATTATAATTTACATTCAATTTTATTCAAAAATAAGAATATATTATGTCAATTGTAATAGAAACGATTATCATACTAATATTTCTACGGAAAAGTTCATAACATGTAAAATAGAAAAAATAAAATAAAAATATCTCATATTTTTTGTATAAAAGATTTGAAAGTTTAGGTCTTAAGTAATACAATGAACTTATAAATTGAAAATATATTTTATATATGTACATATTATATAGGGAATGTCCAAATTTTTTAACACATCCCTTATGAACAGGAAAAGACTGAATTAAATTGAGTCGAAAAATCCTCTACCATTTTGCAATTTTTGCAATAGTTAACAAAATATTAATTTCTAAAGATTGCCGATTCGACAGATATCGACGCATAAGATATTATCTTTCAGAGTTCTTTATGAATCATTTTACTAATAATTAACATACATTTTGCTAATAATTAAAAAAAAATGTGAAAATTACGAAATGGTAGAGGACTTTTCAACAGTTTAGTTCTATTTGCTCACGATATGTCAAAAAGTTTAGGACATCCTGTGTATTGTACATTATAATGTAATAACATAAACAACATATTATAATATCAATTATATAACCACTTAAATTTATAAATAGCAACTAAAAATGATATTTTTATTTAAAAAAGATTTTTAAATGTATTAATGTTACAAATATTTTTTAAAAGAGCAAAAATAATTTATAAAATTGCTTTTTAAAAACAGCAATTTGTCATACATATTCTTATCACTAACAACCTTTTGCAGTTTCCCCTTGCGTAATATTTATTTATTGGTTGCTTTGACATTTCATTCGATTTATCAAATGCGAAAGATAAATAAATCATAAATCATAAAAGCAAAATAAAAGGTAAAGTATGAAACATGTAAAGCACATAAACAATGTTAAATCGATTATTGCAATTTTGAAAATAATTTTCATTTATCCTTTTATGCAATACAACTATAATTTTGTATAATTTAATATTAATTATTTCAATATATTACATACAAAATATGATAATATATACACAATAAATAAATATGGCGTATATATAACACAATAACACACACACACACACACACACACACACACACACACACACATACACACACACACACTACACACCACACACACACCCCACACACACACCACACACACACACATACACACATACATACACACACAGCTTTCTTCTATCATTATTTCAAAAATACAAAGTCAGAAACAAGAGATTAAAAGCCAAAAATAAAAATACACTAAAAACATGTCATTTTTTAAAGTTCCAACCTGCATCTCGTTCCTATCTGTTCTCTCTTGTGCCACATATTTATATCGTTTTCATACGTGATTTCATGGAATATTCATCTCTCTCTCGACGCTATATAAATCTACAGAATAGCTCCCAGGAGACATACGCTTCCGATACATCAATATAAATTGATATTAAATTTAAAAAAAGTATAAGTATTCTTATTGTGTTGCACATTTTTGTCTATGACTATAAAATAATTCTCAAAAGAACTACTGATACTATTTTAAAAATTATACATATATATATATATATATATATATATATATATATCATGTTTGAATGAATGAGCAAATATTTTTTAAAAGAGCAAATAATATTACAAAGAAAAAATAAGCAAATGTTTTTTATAAAAATAATTTATAAAACTGTTTTTCAAAAACAGCAATTTGTCATTCGATGTATTAAATTTAACTTACGCATAGTCAGAGTAAAAAAATTAAATTTGAATTATACACAGAAAAAAGATTAGCCAACTACGCAACTAAAATATAGCTGTGGCAGTTAAAATGTATTCTTGGAATAAGAATGACTAACGTTGCCAAAGCTTAATTTATTAATTGCTAAAATTTAGGTTTTGCAGCGAAAAATATTCTCTGCTCGAATAAAATGACAACCGACAGCGTCCTAGAAATAATTGCGAATGGAATGTTCGGTTACGCGGCTAAGATAGTGAGGAATAGCTGCCATTTATTTAGCTACTCATGTTAAGTATGCTTTTAATTTTAACTAATAAAGTTGGACGTCGGCAGCAAATGTATTTTATCTTCAATAGCCAACTTTTAGTAGTAATAGCAAAGTTTGTACCAGTTACTGATATTTAACTGATATTACTAAATCCTTTTTTTTTATGTGTAGATTCTTTCATGATTATCTGAAATTGTCAAACTTACAAAATGTTTTTTACATATCCAATTGTATATTTATTCTTTACATTTCAAAATGTCAACATCGTTACATCTCCTTTGAGCATTTAATGTTGCGATCTTGACTTCCGGTGCGCTTCATGATTGCCCACGCAATCTATGAAAAGGGCAATTCCGAACGATTAACATGAGACAAGACACTTTTGCTGCACATAAACAAGAAGTAAGTCTGTAGTAAACTGATGTTCTGGCTTTCGCATCGATTATGGCACGAAGGATTGTGAGGCGTTCTAACTAGTTGTTACCCCATTGAAGAAGATCTAAATATCATCCATGCTTGCAAATCTACTTACTCCCGAGCAAGGGAATATAGGGGATAATACATATGCGCATTTTCTCGGAAGATTGATGTCTTCTTTTATGTATCTTTGATATAAATGCAAAAATAATTAAATTAATTAAGCAATTAATTAACCAAGAATTCAAGCAAATGTTATTGTTACATATCATAATATACAAATAAATTAAAAAGGTTAATAAAATTAATATTTATTTTAAAATTAATATTTTTTATTTATAGAAAATATTAGTCTTTGGATAATTAATAATAAATAATTTGTTGTTATCACGCAAAATATTCATTTTCATCAATAAAGTAATATTATAACAATCTTCTCTATTCTATTTCAATTAATATTTAGTTTTAATTTGTAGGTTTAAAAATTTAATAATAATTAATGAAGTAATACACATACTTATTATAATATTATTACTATTTAAAATATTCATAAAATGAATTTGGAAATAAAATAAATAGTATAATTAATAGATTAATTAGAAATATTATAGCTCGGTTGAGATAAATCCATACAATCAATTAATGCCTATTCGAGGCACTGTGTGGTAATGTGAACATAATTAATTTAAATAAACATAGCAAATGTGCAAAGGATAGTAATGTCGGATGAGACTTGATGTTCGATGTATTCGAACAGTTTTTCACGTTGCGATGATCATTATATCAGGAAGTATGATGACATCTTGTTACATTATTATTCTTGGATGACTACATATCGTCAATAATTTTGGAACATTAATAAGGACTCAAATCAAGATCAAAATGTTTGCGCATTTGATATGTTTATTTGAATAAATTATGTTCACATTACCATTCAGTGTTTGCTCGAATAGGCATTAATTGATTATATAAAATAAATAGATTTTCTGACGACAAAATACGAATACATTGTACTTATATTATGCAATCTAATATTGTAAGAGCGTTAATTATACTGACGTATAATTAAAAATTACTACATTGCTTAATACATATAATTATATGCTTTTATTATCGTTGATGTATTCGCGAATCACAAACACAAATTGTAAAACAATTCTAATATAATATATTATATACGCCATCTGACTCAAAATATAAAATTATTCCGTGCAAGTTTACTTTTTATCACATTATTCCGTTTTTCTTTAAATAACACAAATTAATATATTCAACAATAAATGGTAATATTTTTTGAACGCAAATTGTGTGCATCGTTGATATTATGATTTTCAGAAAATATTTCATATTTGCTCCAAGATATAGCAAGTTCAAAAGAGAACAGACCATTGAAGATTAGAAAGCAATTTACAATTACAATGCCTTTTTTAAGTACTACAAAGCAATTCCATGAACTTTGTCGTTGTAGCTCTTTCGATCTTTTCAAATGTATGATTGCGCGACCTGAGATATTTGAATTGCTTTTAAAGCAAGAAATGAAGATATTGCACTCAATTATTCGAATTTATATAGTATACAATATTTATGTACAATATTTATGTATCAAATAATACTTTTTTTGGTTGCATGTTACTTAATAAAATTCTTATTAATGAATCTATAAATTATAACATAAGTGTGTCTTTGGACAAGTAGATGTATCTAAATTGATTTTTAAAATAATAATGAACAGAATAAAAAATTCATAGAGAAGTTTATTCAGATTTAGAAGCTATTGAACAGTTTATTCTTATATAAACTCTTAGAAATTTTATTATTAAATAGTTAAAATTAATATAAAATAATTATTAAATAGATAAAATTAATTATTAAATAGTTAAATAAACAATGTTATTATTTATGAATCGAATATGAGAGATTATCTTTTAATACACACGCGCGCGCGCGTGTGTGTGTGTGTGTGTGTGTGTGTGTGTGTGTGTGTGTGTGTGTGTGCGTACGTAATAATTAGAATTTATAGTAACAGTATTGCACTGTATAACTTGCATAAATGCCAAATTTTTTCATACTCAATTATTTTTTAACAGTATTGTAACTCTATGATGTTATATTATGTTTATAATAATCTTGCGTACAATATATGTACATATACACAATATATTATATATAAAATCTATATATAATTATATTTAATTCTTTATATTTTGTTATAATTTGATAATGTATTTTTTTTAATAAAATTTTTTTTAGTTACATAAAAAAATACTTTGTTTAAGAAAGATTTAATGGAAAGTCATTATACTTACGATTATAATTTTTAAATTTCCAATTCTAAATATATTTGTATTTATTATTAATTTATGCTTATTAAATTAATTTATATCATTGTATTATTTACATAAACTTCTAAATGCATTACTTTACGATTGACAGATACAAAAGTCTTATTTTTTTTAATTACGTCTCTATGCTTAGAGAGCTAATTAAGTTCAAGCAATAACGGAGTGCGATCCCATTACCGTCGGATTAGCGTCCGGTTAGCTGGCAATGAGAAAACTTGTCTGCTTAGGACGATTACCGCTTAAGAGCCTTCAAATTATATTTACCTCAAGCTTCGTAATCCACGATTTACCGTGAGTAAATTTCTAACGAGCTTCCAATCAGGATTTCATCTTATCGCGTCATCCTGTTCATTTTACCTATTGCAATGCACACGATTATGAATTTTAGAAATAAATACAAAGACAATAGTTCTCACCTGTCATTTGTGCATTGTAATTCTGCAGTGACAATTTTAAACACGTAAGAAAAAATTATAATTGATTCTAAAACATTTTCATTTACATAATGGATATAAATCCTTTGAGTTCTTTTCATATAAATTTTTTGTATTTTTTTGTATCCTTCGTACTTATACTCGTATAGAAGTTTTATTTTCTAAATTCAATTTCCAACAATCATCATCAAGAAAAATCGTCTTTCAAAATTATTCAAGAAACAGCTCTAATATTTGTTATATATTCTTGTCTGTTTTACGCCCTTATTTATCATCCAGAAATGTTGAGCATTTGCCGTGCATCATAACACTTCGCTTGTACTTCATCATACAATGCGTTGAAATCTCCCTTATAGTATCACTATTTCGTTCTATGATCAGTTATCTTTCACATCTAACGCTTTTTGTATGTAAATATGTTTCATAACATCAGTACATCTAATTGTAAATGTCAAGATATACATATATCATTGATGAAAGTATTAAAGCTACAACTGTTAAACTGCTAATAAAATGCAAACTAAACACTATTTATTTTTATGGTTATAAATTAGAACATAAACCATGTCTTAAATTGAAACAAAGGTTTCTATTGAAAAAAGAAGATATAATATTTATTAATTTATTATATTTAAAATTCAACTTTCCTGTAAAAAAAATACAAATCAATAATTTTTAATGTATTTAAAAAATGCACATTTTTTAAATGACATTTTTTAATAATATTTAAATTAGAAACAGACACTCAAATCAACTAATTGTAAATACGAGAAGCGTCTATTATGGACAAAGTTAGATATTAAGGTTTTTTAATTTACCCTTTTTTTTACATAAATTAAAGTTTTTTACGCAACCATTTTAAATATTAACTCGTCTTCTTCATTTTAAAGGTCAATATTATCTACAAGTTGGATATAATCCCGCAAAGCAAGGTACTTGCTTTCTCCTCTTTCTTTTTACTTGCATTTTCTTTATTAATACGCAACAGTCACGCGAGCAATCCTGCACATATTTAAATGAGAAGCAAGTGCACATATTGCGGTCAAATGTGAGAAGATAATATTATAAACGAACATGATATAAAAACACGAGGTTTTTTAGATTTCAATTTATGTTGCAATTTATTCACGAGATGTTGATTGCTGGGACACTTGCAAAATTGATCAATGAAGCATTTCCACTATACGAACGTCGTGTTTGTCGAAGTTGGGATTGCGAGTGCTTGCCGCATATCTTGCATCGCGATGCGACTATTCATAGATATAACGGAATGCTTGTTTCTTAAAGTTATAACCTCTCGACGAGCGAAAACTTGGCGCGGTGTTTTCTTGAGAAAAGGTAGGAAGTAATGCACGATTATATTCAACAACCTGAACGCGAAGAATCTAAATATGCAAAGCTGTTGCGTGTCGTGAAATACGCGAGAACTTTGAAATCGATAATGCGTCCTCCGCTTTTGTTTATCAAAATATCAGAATCTTGCTACGGAAATTGCCTACTTTCTTGATGGTAATGTTACGATGATAACAATTTAGTTAAAATTGAAGCAAAATAATGACACTAATTAAACACATAAAATGATATATTTATCAGTAATATATATATTTATGCATCCTGAGAGTGTGTTGTTTTAAGTACTCCTTTATGACACAAAAGCAAAAATATTTATATACTTTATGTAAAGTATATATGATATATTTGAAAAATATATTCCTGTTCATCAAAATATGTACATTTGATATACTGAACACACACGTTATTATGAATTAAATTGTTGCATTAAATTATTAATTATCTAATATTGTGTCATAAAAAAATCATTTTATCGAACGTTCGAATAATATTAATTTTATAAAAAAAAAATATGGCTTATTAAATTTTAATCTATACCTCTCAATTGCAATGCCTACATTACATTACATAAAATTCTGTTTGAGAATATTTCAAATAATACAAAAATGTATATTCTTCATTGTATTATGAAATCATTTTTTTTTACATTTATTACAAAGGCATATCGTAATTATTACATAATAACGGATTATCTAAAATAATAATATATAAAATAATAATATAGATATTTAAAATATATAAAATATATAAAAAATATTTTTATGCAATAATGATTTAATAAAAAATAATAATGAAAACATGCTTTCTTTTATCTTCTATTATATGCAGAAAAAATCATATATAAATTTGTATTTAACTTATTCTCATTTAAATTAATTAATTAAATGAAACAAAGTAGTTAGCCCAGATATCTCTTCCTTTTAATTTAATTTATAGCAGAATGTGTCAAACACAACGATTACTGTGTGCGTCAAAGTCTTTATTCTTTTTCGCTTATTATAAATTTTTCTTTTTTGATCTTTATATCATCGTCATTCGATACAAGAAAACTAATGTTATATTCTCTTATATCTATCCCAAGAAAAATATGCTCATTTTTCTTTTTCCTCTTCTCATGTGAAAGTGATTTATGAAATTTTCGAGTGGATTCTCTTAGGACTTACCTTCATCACACTATGAGATATTTATCTGATGGTTTACCTTATAAGAATATATAAAATACCTAAAATCGTATGCTCTAATCTACTGAGATATTAAATGTTCTTTAAATTGCCTTACCGCAAGGAGATAGATTCCATCTGTATTGCCATTAATAATCGTAGTACATTTGATCCTCTGTTACTGAAAAGAATGAAAAAAGTTTGACGTGTACAAAATCAGATAAAGCACGATTTTTTTTACCTTTTCATACTGATCAAAATCAAAGTCTTTTAATCCGCGGCATAAAATGACATACGCAGAAGAGATTGAAGCGATTTTAAAATCTGCTTACTATCCACTGTCTCTCTTGCACGCTGTCCAACATAACATGCAATATAAAGCAGCAGATATGTCATAATATAAGGAGAAAATAACACACTTCATAATTACGAATGTTTGTGTCTATAAATGTGATACGTGAAATATTTCGCAAATCTGTTAATAATTATTTAACAATTGTCAATACAATATTTACGTGTTTAATAGTTCATTATAAAACGTATGTCGTTGCAATAAACTGATAGAGTTGTACGCGAATTTGATCATTTATATTTTATTTTACTCTGATTATTTTACTTTATTAAGTAATAAATTTTAATTTATTAAGTAAAATAAGAGCTTAATAAATTTTATTAATTTAAAATAAAATTGATTTTTATAATTTAAAATAAAATTGACTATCTGTTTAGTAAAGATCAAAAATACTAATTTGATACATAGTAAAATAAATACATATAAGAGCTATGCAACGCAAAGTGAGGCCAAGTAGACTCAACAAGTACTATCATTTTTCCTTCTCTTGAAGTTTGCTTAACTTCTTGTATCTTGTACTGTTTGTTATGTTTTAAAATAAAAATTAAAATTAACTTTGTATTGAAATTAACTCTGTGTCATTTATTGACAATACAATGTGTCATTTATTGACAATACATTTACTGAAATATAAAACTTATTATTATTAAATATTATACATTCAAAAATTGCCTTGAAAAACTTACTAAACTGCAAAAAATTTATCTTGAAAAGAGTATATAATATATGTATAATATATGTAAAATTCGTTACCGTAAACGCAAATACGTGATTAAATATTCTAGTATATAATAAAAAATCTGAAAAAAAATAAATTTTTCATTTAAATGAATTTTATTTAAAATCGTATAACAGAAAAATAAAATTTTTATTTATCGAAATTATTTAAACATAATTTGCTCAGTTATTTCTTTAATCTTTAATTTTAAATAATTGGACATTTGATTCAAAACTTCAAACTAAAAAAAGACAAATATTTTTTTTAATTTATAAAAAGTAATTGAAAGAGAAAGTGATTCTCAGAATTATATATGTATGTGATTATCGCCGCGCGTTAAAAAGGTTTACAAATTAATTGTATAATTTGCAAATTTTGTAAATTTTATATTAAAATAATTAAAGCGATTTTTAATTTTACAAAATTAATAAACATGTTTATTAATTTTACGTAAAATAACGGAGATTACAGTACAAGAATATTAGCGAACAAGTAGTACAAACGTACATATGTCAGACATACTGATTACGCGGCATCCAAAACTAATTATTATTGCTTGACACGTAATTTTATATAACTGACAGTAACATTTGCATAAGGAAGAATTAATATCTTAATTATCATTAAAAGTTTCGCAATAAAAATTAACTCTGTTGTGCTTTCATTGAAAATATAATTTACTGAAATATAAATCTTATCATTATTAAATTTTAAAAACGTACCCGAAAAAATTACTTGAAAGTTTTCATCGAGTATGATGGGCGTTGTCTGCAACGGAAAAATGTTAATTAACTGCCCGTCTTTGCAATCAGAGTGTGATTAGCATCTTCCGTACTTTTTAAACAGATTAATTATCTTATACGAATCTATCCAATTAACTGTGTCCAATTTACAACATAACTCACGATTACTGCGTTACAAATTTATACCCGTGACAATAACATAGCAATCTATTGTAATATGTTCATAACAAATGGAAACAATTAACAAATATAAAAGGAAAATCAGCAAGAAGAAGAATAATATTTCGAGAATTTTTATTATCTTATCTCACAATTTGCTTTAACGGAATTTTAATTTAATATCTTGTTAGAAATGTATGTAGTATTCAAGATTAAATACATGTGGATGACATCGCGTATCATCGAAAATTTTCGCTGAAAAAAGATTAATCGTAAATTGAATCAGAAGTAGATAAAAATAATAATTTCAAACTGTACAAAGCACAATATATAAAGCTGATAAAATCTACATATTCGCACAAAGAAATAGAGCTTTCATCTGCAGAAAGATATGTCATATTAACAGTGATAAAATATTTATCGTCATCGAATAACTCAATACATTTATGCAGTACAACATAAAATCGCCATTTGTGTAAGTCTACCTATTCAGATAAAAATAGACAAGTCTAAACCATAAACGCTGTAATATGTAGTGTTTACGCAAAATAAGCGGATACCGCGATATATTCAAAATATAAATGGATTTAACTTTGACATTTATTGATATTTTGCATTCTGCCATTCTGCGGTTAAATGTGGATATATCTATAGAAGAGTAATCTCTTGGGCACGTTGTGGAAATAGCAATTTACAAATTTGCCTGTTGGTAAAAAAAATTTTTTTTTTCATGTTTTGTAATTTAATTAAATTCAAATTCTCTATACGAAAATTAGATTAAAGGATACATGGAAATCAACGTTAATCCGCGGGTATAGGATAGATGTGATTATTTTACAGCTCTTATAACAAATTTTCCCTACATGTCGATTTGAGCTACGAATAATACAAATGATATTTTTTTTTTAATAAAAGACATTTTAATTTATTGTCCAATTTTCAAATATTCAATGTTCAATTATAGAGTGACATTTGTTAAAATTACTAAAGATAATCAAATGTCACAATAAAAGACAAATCGTGCTCTTCGATAAAATAAATTTAAGCTAACAAATAATTTTTTGCAAAAAAAATTACAATCCCAAATTGTCAATTAAATATATTAAAATTTTCTTGTTTCACAATATTATATAATACAGCACTTTCTTTATATAAATCGAATTATGAAACAAGAATTAATAAATTCAAGAATCGATTTGCAACATTACAAAGATTTGGAATAAAAGACATATGACGTAAATATTCGACATACGTTTAGATATTACAGGCATAAATTATAAATTTTGTATGGAAATTTCAGCGGAACTTTCGTTAAAGATTAAATAATATAACATACAAACTCGGATAGTGATAAATACTAGAAGCAAGCTTCATTATCCCTAAAATTCAACTAATTAATAAAACATTATTATTCATGAAACAAATTATTATATTACATTTTTTAATTTTGTATTATCTAGTAATTAATTTATAAATATTGATTTAATATGTGTTTAGTGTCAATCGCCTGCTATGCTTCATTATTAAAATTATTTTAACATTTGTAATGAAATTTCAGAAGTTACAAATGTGCATTTATTAATATTTTTTATATTCTTTGTAATCTAAAATTAATGT
>Ga0157364_1004999_pt1 | contig 13379 bp, 6 predicted proteins | sample AttsexASBM2_FD_111476 | JGI IMG/M metagenome (GOLD analysis project Ga0157364, IMG submission 111476) | Fungus gardens microbial communities from leaf cutter ant in Ribeirão Preto, State of São Paulo, Brazil - Atta sexdens ASBM2 | ecosystem: Host-associated > Fungi > Mycelium > Unclassified ... | reverse complement strand
TTTTTTTTTTTGTTTTTTTTTTTTTTTTTTTTTTTTTTTGTTTTTTTTTTTTTTTTTTTTTTTTTTTTTCATATACATGCACAATTCATACATGTTGCTCCTCAATACCGTTCATCGTCAACGCTTTACACATACACAAACGAAAAACACTGGCAAAGGCAAAGCAGCCAGAGCTAAATTATCTCGAAACATGTTATATAGGCAATGTAAGATTTTTTAAACTAATTTTTGCATAAATATTTTTTCCAAAATTGTTTATAAGAACATTATAAAAACGAATTATTTTACATAAAGGAGAATATCGAATACGTACACAAGATAAATATCACAAACTTATCAATAAAAAAGACTATTCATTTATATAAAGAAAAATACACACGTCATCGACGAATTAACATGACTTGAAGACTTGACATAAAAAATGTGTCACGTCTCAGAAAGTTTATTTTTCTTTCAAAAATTCCCATTAATATTTAAAAGCTAGTAACAAACTGTAATTGCTGTATGAGCAAATTTATGATATGCAAAATGAATATGAAGAACATTCTTTTAGTGTCTTCTCGGACAAATGTATATTACTTTTGATTCTTTTTTGTTTTTTTCTTTTATCTTATTTTTGGTATTTGGCTGACTTTTCCATTTTTTTGTCCTGTCTTCATGTATTCTCAACAATTCATCCGCAAGGACACATCCATACAGAAAAAAGCTTGATTTGCCCGTTTTTCAAACGGTTTTGCATCATTGCATTGATCGTGTAGTTTATTAGCATAAATGTCTACTTTAATACTAGAACTACCGATGATTAATTTCTATCATTTAAATATTTTATAGTATACATATCTCTGAAAAAACATGAAGGGGAAAAATAAATTTAGATCTCGATTTTTACAAATTGCAATAAAAATAACTTTAAAAAATTATCATAAATAATTTTAAAAAAAGATTACGAACTAGTCGTTTTACTACGTTGATAGTTCCAGTGTTAAAGTCTGCTTTAATATACGCGGAATAATTTCTGCGCGAGACTGTAAATGTAGTCTTGCAATTATGTTATTTCGGAATGATGTGCGATAGAGAAGCATGTTTACAAAAAAAAACTGGAAATGAAGAATCATTCCCATCACCTGTAGCCCCTCGGGAATTATTGACGTGATTTGAGAAGTTGATCTTTTTTGAATTGATCTCATGTAGTGAACATAACGCATAGAGAATGTCGTTTAATATACGTAGAAAGTTTCTCTCTAATCGTACATTTATGAAAGATTGTTTAAAGAAAGTCTCACGATCCCTTCCGGATCCACTTGTGAAAGCTCACGCATTTTTATTTCCATTAAAAAAAATACCAATTCACGCTTGATACGGATATATGTCGTAAAGTGGGCACGCATCATGATTAAATGATGTACATTGCATTAAACACGTTACGCAGGATTTCTTATTTCTTAAATATTGCCTAAAATTTTAGAAAAGTTTATTAATTTTAAAAATTAATTTTTTTAGATAAATTTTAGATTTTAAGAATTGGTACTTTTTCTTTATCATTTTATAAAGAAAAAAATTTCATATAAATCTCAATAGCCTCTCATATTTCAAAAGCTTTGAGTCAGAGATACGAGTATGATTACACAAATATTGTAAAATTACTTTTCTTTCTAAATAGAATCTTCTATATAAAAAGAGATTTCTTTTTCAAACGTCAAGATTCGATTCTCTTGACATATAAGCAATAAGTTCGCGGAGCAATAATGTATTGTAAATCTTAAATCCCATTTGTACTTCATTATTTTTTTACAAAGCGGCAACTAAAAATATGAAAAGTGAAGATAATACCTTGTCTATTTATTGACTCGAGTTTGGGAAAAATCTTTTCTTATTTATGAGCTATTAAAAGTTATTGAAAGCTTAATTAAAAGCAATAACCATATAAAATTTTTAACACCCTTTGAGATTACGTGTTCAATTTTTCTTTGTAAAATGACTTTAAAAATCAACTCTTAAAATATTAATATTTAAGAAATATTCTGTATAAGTGCTATGAAATAATTTTCTCATGGAATAGTAATGCCACTTTACGAGATACTCGAGCAATATATCGAATTACTTCCTACACATTCATAAAAATGCTTTCATACTTTTGAACTGCGCATCTTCCATCAGATAGATATATTTCCTTTCTTCTTTATTAATAAAAATATTTTTCCCTTATAAACGTATAAACGTTACTTCATTATTCTGATTGTGAGTATTAAAACAAATAATTTCACAAGAAATTTAATGCGCGCGAGGATACTCTTCGGGGAATTGAAAATTCCCGATTCACGTTATCTCACAATTTAGAAACAGATGAATTATTGTTTCTGAGAAATGCAATACGTATATATTATTATTGTTCCAAGATATTCGTACGTGGAAGATGCCCAAGGAACATTTCGCGAAAATTTGCAACGGATCCGAGAGAGTCGGTGGACCATTCGTACGATACATACATCGTACAATTCGTAATGTGCACCGTGCCCTTTACAACGGCGCTAAAAATGCATATACATTTAATTTCCATTTCAAACAGACTTTTAAACAATCATGAAAAAACAATCAGCGTCCCGCTATTTTCTTCTCAACGAGAAATTTCTAATCCCTGTCTCTCTCTCTCTCTCTCTCTCTCTCTCTCTCTCTCTCTCTCGTACGCACGCACACTTTGTACTGATCTTCAACCATGATAACGATTAAATCACATTGAAGTCTAACATTATTAGGTATAGTTACCTTAACAATGAACTTACTGACTAATACTTAACGATACTAATAATAAATATATGTTGCCTTCTTTGGCGAGTTTTTAAAGAGAACAGTGACGCTCTAAAAATTTGGAAAATAAAATATTGATTCTTCTGGATGGATACTTCTCCGTTATTTTGCTCTTACATCCAGTTTGACATTTTATTCTAGATATCTCATTATCTGTTTTCCGATCGACATTTTTTCTTCGTATACCTAATTTATTAAATCAAAAAATCCACTAAATATAAAAGAAACGTCAAAGTAATAATAAATTTACTATGTAAAATATTCAAGTTTAGGCTGAATTAAAGATCTTCTAACTTGCTAAATAATTATAAAAATAATATGACAAATGAAAGTAGCAGTTCTATTGTTGGAGAGCAAAATTTTAATATAGTATATAGTCATCGCGTTACAAATTCTTTGAAAAATTTATAATGTGATAGCTATTATATATTAAAATGTTGCATTTCACTTAACAATCACGTTGCTGTTCCCATTTGCCATATTATTTCTACGTTTATTATCGAGAATTCTGTTTATTATTTCAGTTTATTTTGTTGTGCTAAATAATTCTATTACATACTAAAAATGAAAATATTGTGAAAAATCTTCTGTTTTATTAAAAAATGAAAACGATCATAAAAATTATTGACTAAAATATGTATGATAGTTATATCAACATCCTATATTTTATATACATCAAAAACTCAAATATTGTTAAAAAAATAATACACATAAAATAACTCAATTGTGTTACATTTTATTACACACTTTCAAAAAAATATTATAAAAGTGCAAAATTAAAGTATAAAAATGCATTAATAATCTATCGCAATTTCTATTTTTCCTTTTCCTTTTCCGATTGGTTTCATATAATTGTGATTAGCATTATGCATGATTGCATTTTAAAGAAGATAAGCGAACCTTATAAATTCGCAACGAAATTTAAATTAATTAAATTCATGATTTAATTTTGTAAAAATAAACAATTAAAACTCATTGGTCATAAAATAATATATGAAATAAGAAAAAATACATCTACAGTAATTCGACTAATAATCGAATCTCCTAAACAATAAATAATGTATTAATAAAACATGATCGCTTATATCTGGATTTATCGATAATTCATTAATTCCTTCGTTACTGTTTTCGAGATTATTTTTTTTAACGATGTACTGTCGATCGATTGTGTAATCATTTAATTATTCACAACACATAGCGTATAATTCTCTTTCTCCATTTTGGTTCAATATCTTGTTTCATTTATGTTGAAGAATAAAGATTTAAAAATATCTACGTGAATATTTCATGTGTCCATCCAATGAGATACAATAAATTACACAATAAAATTACATATGATACAATTACGTATGGTACAATTTAAAAATAACATAAATAACAATGAGAATATAAATTGTTAATTGGAAAAGATAAAAATCGCATATTATTTGAACATTATAGAATATAGATATACTAAAATGATAAATTACAACTTTTGTTTTTAGAGTAAAATTGAGCGTCGATATAAAGCGATTTCGCGACGCGGGCGAAATTTTTAGCAGGAGAAATATTTTCTCGCTGATTACACATACACGAAGTGAAAAGAATCTGAAAGCGAAAATAAGCTTTCGTACGAACGTCTATTTCAGGAACGATTGATACGTGTGTAATGTATGTATATGTGTACATGGAATTGAACATGTACAATACAATGAGCGGCTTCACGCCAAAAATATTAACTTTTACCGCACATCGTCAATTATTATTTTCACCACTTTCCCCTCTCGTTTCTGACAAAAAATTTATGCCTAGAGCAATTTTTACTGGTGGTTCAAAAATCCCGCCACGCGCTGCAAATGTAAAAATTACGCTTCCTTTCATTTTTGATGGAGTCACCGTGACAGCGAGTCATGACAGCTGGTCACACATGACACAAACAAAAATCTCGCCATCTGACGTTTCCATTAAATCATGAGGACAACGCATTTGCGATCCTGAAGCGTCAACCAAACATAATAGCGTTTCTCGGCATCGGGTCCATGTGATGCTCCAGCTTTACTAAGCGAACATAATTGCGGCCATAATCCGTGAACGCCATTCTACCATCCCAATGAAGGGCTATACCCAATGGACGGTCCATTTCCTCTTGACCAGGCTTATAGGAATAGATCAACGAACCAACCGAGTTAAACGCCTTGATTGAATTGTGACGAGAGTCTGCGACTAGAATACTACCGTCGTCAGCAGCAATAATGCCCTGAGGTCTTTGAAACGTAGGGGTATTCTCCTCGTTCTGTCCATCACCGATTTCTCCATCTTGCCTCTTGCCTTTTGATTCTTTCTCACATTTAAGTATGCGCATTTCTACCATGTTATAGTCAATTATCAATACGTGGTGGTTGTTGAAATCCGTGACAATCAGTTTGCCCTCGTTATTGAAGCAAATACCGCGCGGCGAGTCAAGATACCTCAATAGATGCGGTTGGCCGCCGAACATGCGTAGAGGAATACCCTCAGGGCTAAATAGCTGAACACGATGGTTTCTCGTGTCTGTAACTGCAATTTCGCAAGCTGAGTTCACTGCCACGTCCCATGGGTAGCAGAATTGGCCCTGTTTCTCGCCGTGCTCACCGAAAGCTCGCAGAAATTCACCTTCCATTGTCAGAATCTGAAGCATACGTAATGCCATCGATTGTAACTTACACGTTCGAATGACAATTTAAATACAACGCTTGAAAAGATATTATATGAGAAGATCATAAACAATTAACACAACACTGACTAACAGTAACATAATTGTTAGTTATAGTTTCTCAACAAAAAACTGTAATATAATATAGGCGTATAATTAACAGTTACATTACTGTTAATTTGTGTTTGCTATGTAATGTGTCACCAACCTGAACGCGATGGTTGTCCTTATCGACCACGATGAGGCGACGTCTGGCATCGACGGCAATTCCGGCTGGACGATTAAATTGACAAGGGCCGTTGCCGTAGGTTCCGAATTTTCTGACGAGCGTGCCGTCTTCGCGATAGATTTGTATACGATTATTGGATCTATCGCTAATTATAATGTTACCTTCGTTGTCGCAAATTAATCCCCACGGACGGCAAAGATTATCAGGATTGTTTTCACCAAAGTAGCCAAGAATTATAACGTCCGTGCTCTTAACTTGCAACTCGTGTTTTCGATTAGGCAAACAGATATTATGATCGTAGTCAGTTATCGGACGACCGCGCGGAATCGGTTGCATCATTTGCTCGTTTATACCGTACGGGAAGTACGATTGCAACGATTTGTAATCGCGATTCGGTAGACGATCTCCGATCGTGCCCGGGCCGTTGACTAAAATGTTTCCCCCGTTGGCGATCACGGACAGCACGTTGTTATCGGAACTCTTGAAAGAGATCCAGTTCTCATCTCGGAGTGACCGGGCCTTTGTCTTCCGATTTTGACGAATCTGCCAAATCTATAAAATTTAAGAAATGTCTTTATAAACTCGCAATTGAGGAGTAACTAAAGCCTTAACGGTCTAAACTATGATCTTTTTTTTAGTGCTAAAATAATATTTTTGGCATGAATTTATATATGTATCCCGTTCTGCAAACTACGAATCGAAATCGTTTTCAGTCTTGAAACGCATCATAAGCCGAACTGGAGTAGTAATATTACAAATTAAATCAATGAGCAATTTAATAATATTATATTAATGTTAATTAGAATCTTAGAAAAAAGATGTTAATAATTAGAGACACAACTGCATAGATATATTTGTAACAAAAGTTAAATAAATTTGTGTATAATAAAATATGTACCTCAGCCAATACCATATCTTTTTTTTGTAAAAGATCGTCAGGGGATGATCGCGCCTCTTGGATGGCGCATTTGAGTGCATTGATGGCCTGTGCCAGCCGTGCCTTATCCTCTTTTAAATTCATGTACTTCTCTTGAAGAACTTCGTACTTCCACCGACGCGTTTCCACAATTTGTTTAAACAATTTCTTCTCTCTTTCTTCCACTGCGGACCACATTCTACGTGAAAAGTACTTCACATCAGTCAGCGCCTCCCTGGTTCTTTGATCTAATGCTGCTATGTCCAACTACAAAAGAAGCATACGATGTAATATAATTAATTGACTCAAGCAATTAATTGACTCACCCCCATATTTTCCATATCATCCACGAGAACGTCGATCCCGAGATAGGCCTCGATCAGCACCTCTTCAGCCTGACGTTGAACGGATTCGAGGAATTCTACAAACTCCACCGTTACATGTTTATGAATGCACTGAGTGGCGCATTCCTTGCAGATTGTCCTGCAGCAAGTCTGACAATAAAATAGTTGAGTGCATGGATGATCATTGCATTTATACGACGTCATGGCTCTCACAGAATGATTAAACGATCGGTTCTCCTCCGTTTCTTTCGTCGCTTCTTCCTTGTTCACCATCAATATTGTGTTGACTGCATTCTCTTCTACATTTAAGAGTCTCGCAGATGACTGCTGTCTCGAGTAATTTTCCTTCTTTATTTCATTCTCTATCTCTAATTCCTCTGATATCGACGGTATGAGTGGCAAATCGGATAGATCTCTTTGATTACTTGGACTATGAGTTTGCTGCTCTCGTGATGGTACAACTATATCGTTCTCGTCTTTCTCCAGATTTTTCGTCATCAATGTTATTAATGAATCGTTGAGCACATCTCCCTGAGCACTTGGGCTATGTTCCTCATGTATGAGTGATTGTCGACTGGAGGAGATGTCGTCCAACAGATCGATTTTCAGAAGATTCATATTGAGATCTTCGAATGTCTCACAGTTCACTTTGCAGCTCTCGTGATAGTTAGTACTTGAGAAATTCGGACCGAGTACATCCGTTACGCTAGCATCTTCAAACATTCGAAAATACTCGAAATGATCTGGAGAATCGGCATCCAGCTGATGAATTGGCGAATGATTCGCTAGGTTGTCATCCGAAGAGCTTGACCGACTCTCACTCGAACAACTCAATGAACTGGCAATCATAGGTCTTGGACTGTACAGTTTTGGATATTCGTTCAAAGAATCTTCATGATTGAGAATCGAATGACTAAACGAATTATCCTTGGAATGCTGTTGCGATAGTTTCCCCGGAGGAAACTGTTTCAGAAAGCGATCTGAATTAGAATCCGGAAATGAACGGACTTTCTTAGCAATAGTAAACTTCCTTGGTGTAAAGTGTTGATCATCTTGTTTTCGTGGCTTATTTGTAAGCTGAAACAAATTCTCGTGTGTGGTTTACTCTATATTAACAAATTTGGCGTTTACTAGTTTTAATTTAAAATCTAAAAAACAGTTCACAAGAATCGATAAATCGTCTGACATGTTCAGAAAAATGTAAAATTCTCCTTAATGGAAAAATAACAAGTATGTTAAAATTTTTTGCGATTTATTTAGGAGGCAACTTTCAAATATCCTGATATCAGATCCAATGCACGTTACATGCAATGTCATCATTATACTATAAGTTTTAACAAAGATTGAGTTATAAAGAGCATACAATGTCTGACATATTTACTTCCACACATACTTGTTCTTTGAATTCTTTGGAATGGAATGTCACCCTAAAGAGTAAAAATTGAGCTAGTCTTGAAAAAGGATAGTTCAATTTTCAACCTTTAAGATTGAGATTTCACTCTTCGAAGTGAGATTCATTCTAAAAGTTTCAAAGTTTTTTCACGAATAATATATCAATCACTAATCCCTTATTTTATAATTGAAATTGTTTATTATAAGAATTTTACTATAAAGAATAAGTTGTATACATCGATAATAGGGACCAACATATGTACTTGAAAACTGTCCCTCAAATAAACCGCACAACTTTTGCAGCTTTTATAAATTCTGTAAGATCATAGATTATTTGTAGACACTTACTTGCATGGAATGGCGATTACGAGGAGATTTTAATTGATTCATTGTGGGCAAAAATTGTTGGTAAAGCTCCAGGGACGTCTCCTGTGTACGAGTGAAAAACCTTGTTTTCCTGAAATAATAGTTATAGCGAGCTTGAAATACTGCGATCAGTATATTATCTTCTTAGGCCTATCAACGTATTGCTATTTTCTATTATGAATTATGTTTATTATCTTTAATCGATAATATTGCGACTCGGAAGATTCACAAGATTATCAAATTTTTCTCATTGTATTTCTTTAGCTAGAAATTTTAGAAAATCCACTTAAATTTTCGAGATGAATTTTAATGAAATTTAGGTCTCAAGAGGAAGTTTTAATTTTGTATAAGTTTTATATTTGAGCGAAAATCAATAGCTCCAAAGAGAAAAACTTGACAGATATTGTGTTGGGATTTTTTGAGATTAAAGTAAAATTTACTTGTGACTTTTTAAGTAAAATTTTATTCTTTAAAAAGTTATTTGAATTTTTTTAACGGTTAAATATTATATATATATATATATATATATATATATATATATATATATATATTCTTTACTAACAAGATATAATAAGAAGAGAATAAGTCACACATAGTGATCTTATTCATAACAAGACGCGATAATTCTCTCAAAATATTATTTACATATGACAACAAGATTTCTTTGAATTGTAACAGTTTCAACCTTGGGCAAAAACGTCCTGCTTGCTAAACGCACTTGCTTTATCGAGTATCTATATAATATACATGTAAAAACGTATTTTACGTCGCGTATGAACATTATCGCGATTTCTATTATCGTGCACGATTATTACATTTATGCTGCATTTATGCATTTTTATTGCGTATTTGCATGACTTGACGAAGACAAACCTGTCTTGTTAATTGATAGCTATGAATAAGTTTGAAAAATATATATATCGTTAAATTTTAAAACAATATAAATGGTAATTTTTCTTCTTGAGATTTTTAATAAAAAATCAATTCCACATCGACAAAAGAACTTACTAACGAAAAGAAATAATACGTTAGAAGTCTAAGATATATTGTATAAGCATTATAAAAAGCGTTATAAGAAGTGACGTTTTCACGACTGCGAGATAAATTTATTATTAGATATTATCCAAAATTTGGAAACTGATAAATATGTCAAAATTCCACTCGAACGATCGGCTGTAATTTTTACTGTGCCCACCACGTCGATATGACTTACCTATTCTTTTCTCGAAACGAGTTTTTGCAAGGAAGCTTGTTGGTATTTGAACTATCACGGTCTTTTGTTCGCACTGAACTAAATCGATCATGTCTCGCGTTGTTGACAAGGATTTGTCTCACGATGATGAGGTCACTTCGTACAATATTCGGATTATACAGTGTGTCTTATTTCTAAACATTAACTTTTAATACTCAACTTGAAATTAATTTTTTTCTTATAAAAAATATTCATCCCTCAGATTTTTTGTTATTAAAGAAAAAGAGCATTTTTTTTTTAATTACTCATAACTTGTAAATAAAAATCATCGTACCGCAATTTAAAAAAAACAGATTCTAAAGCTGCAACTTTGCTATATCAAATGGTATATTTGCCATTTTTTTTTAAACATGTAGACATGACGCAAATAAAGTAACGCTACGAACTTTTGTCCCAATTCAATATATTCTCATGTGAACATTTTGTACATAAACAATATTTAATTTCGCCATGGAAAAGTTTGTTTTTCATATAAAAAATGTAATAAGCAACAAGTCTAGTGTATATTTATACCGCACGATATATCTCTGAATTAATCCCAAAATCATATCGTTCCCTCTCTTTGCTAGAAATATATTAAAACCAAGATTAAATCGCTGTCATTAGTATCTCTCTTTACAACATTTTGAGACAGAGATCGTTTTAAAATCATTAAAACCAAGCAGCAGCGTTATTTTCTCGTGATTCCATTTATTAGAAAAATCAAATTGTAAGTTTCGTTTTTCTGTAATGGTATTTGTATGACTAGTAAATGTAAAAGCAAATGATCTTCTTTTCATTCAGAACTCTTAGACTGTGACGTTAAAAGCGAGAAAAAATACGCGATAAAAATTCTTGGAAAATGTATTAACATAAAAATATATTTCAATAAAACGATACTTAATTGATAAAAACCAGCTTGTAAAATATACCGAAAATTCCCTTTTTTCCCATTAATTAATACATAACCAATTATCTGGAAATAAATTGTGCATAACTAAAAACGAAATAAGTTACGTTCGTAATTAATAATATATAAAAATAGAAATGATTTAATTTCTCAACGAAACAAGAGAACAGTTTTCGGTGTATTTTATATATAATTGAAAGTCCATTTTATCGATTTATATAAAAGTTGTTTTACTGAAAAACATTTCTATTCAAATATAATATAGAAGAATTTTTATCATGTATTTTCTCGCTTTTAAAATTGTAATGGTGAGTAAATAGAAATTTTAAATTGTAAATTTTATCTGAGTTGTGTAAATGTATGAATGTGGAATTATATCGAGGATTGATATCTTCGTTATCCCATACGACATATGCTTAAATGTGCGAAAAACCTATTACATCCTCAATATTTAAGTATTAAAACTAGGAATGAGTTCAAGAATGTATCAATACTTGCTATATTGCGCAAAGTCAGATATAACATCCCGTACATTCATCTCAATTAAAACGCACATATATCGTATGATGATCGTCTACTATTGATTTGATACCATCAGCGTGGGTCATAGTAAAGAATCGAAATTAACAAAATTCAAGTTGTGATTTCATTTTTCTATTAATATACTCAATTTTATATCGAACGGAAACATATCCGAAGTACTTTTTCCAAGACGCTCTGTCGCGAATGCGGAGGGTAATATCCTTGAAATCGCCATGGCGACCAAGGTCGGATCCGCTTTTCCTCTCGAGGGTTAGGAAGGAGGAGAAAGTAAAATGGCCGTATACCTGCGGCATGCTGTGTGCTGTCTCTATGAGCGTTACATACGCGCACGAACGGATCATACCACCCTGCGTATAGACGAGCATGCGTAATTCGACAATATTTGCCCAAAATATATATATATATACAACGGGTATGCTGTATACTTTGTCTCTCGTGTTTCGATATGGCTTGATCAAATTTCGTTTGTATCAAAATGCCTTTGTCTGGCTCGCGTATCGATTTGTGCGTTTATTCGAGAATTTTTATTTCGCTTTTATTGAGCGATATTTGAAGAGCACCATATCGATGATTTCGTGAGCTTTATTTTTTCCGCATGATTTTCCATGTAAAATTCAATCTTTCTAAATTGTAAAGGTTACGCTAGCTAGAGGGAATTCTAGGAATACTTTTACGTAATTAGAGAAAAAAAAAGGATTAATCGTTCTCCGCTATATTTTCTTATAATTTCTTGGTACTTGTGCACAAAGAGAGAGAGGGAGAAAGAGAGAGAGAGAGAGAGAGAGAGAGAGAAAGAATCAAGTTTTATTTAAAAAAAAGAAAAACAACATTTTGTTTAGATCCCTGATATGAAAAAATATGTCTTACAAAAAATTTTTGTTACATAATTCTAATTAAAATAAGTACTTCTTACAGTTTCAACTCGCTGAATCCAAATTCATAAGTAAAAATGTTCTATCAAATTTTTTAGAAAAATGAAATAAAAACCCTTCAAAAACGCACTTTTCAGGATCTCTTTTTTACATTTAACGAGATTTCGAAATAATAGTTTTCGAAATATTTAAATAATTTTTTTTAATTTAATGTGATAGAACATTTTCTCTCATTTGGATTCAGTGCATCAAAAATTATAAGAACTACTTATTCTGATTAAAACTTGACTAAATTTTTTGTCGATTAATACAATTAAAATTGCAAAATAGTAGTAAGAGTATTTATATTCACAGCTGAAAGTTAACATAAATCCTCGACAACGTTATATTGTCAAAGCTTCCTGTATTTTTAATGATTTTAATATTTATCTAAATCTGTAACATTTATAAGGTTTAGAAAGCCTATATCAACCTATATATCTTTTTATAAGAACGATCAGAGTTCGCCGCCTTCGTTTTCATCGGTGGGCTGAATGACGTCGCCTGCCACTTTCGCTTTCATTCGCGTTTCAATGCCGTACATTGAAACGTTTCACGATTACATGAGTACCGGAAAATCGTGAACAACGTGACGTCAGATACGTAAAGACGAAAGTGGTTAATGCCCATTTCCACCAATGTAGATTAACTTTAATTTTAGTTTAGCTTGTTGTCTTATCTTTTCCTCTCTCTTTCTCTAATTATAAAAATTAGAAAAAGATAAAAAGTAAATTGGATTGAGATTAAAGTTAAGTTTACATTGGTGGAATTGGGTATAAGTACAGTAGGGTGACAAGTCTTATAAAATTCAACATGATAAAGTGGAAAGCAATCAACGACAAGTGAAAAGACGATATAAAGGTCACAAATTCCTTATCATAACTTTTTCTCATCATAACTTTTCCAGATAAATTTTTTTGATTTTCTCTGACTTTCAACAACATTTTAAAGGTTTTTGTATTTTCACCTTAATTTGGAAACTGTCAAATATTTTATTGAAAGCAATTTAATATAATAATGTTAATTACTATTAACGTTACTGACATTGCTTGCATTTAATT
>Ga0157364_1004998_pt1 | contig 13379 bp, 11 predicted proteins | sample AttsexASBM2_FD_111476 | JGI IMG/M metagenome (GOLD analysis project Ga0157364, IMG submission 111476) | Fungus gardens microbial communities from leaf cutter ant in Ribeirão Preto, State of São Paulo, Brazil - Atta sexdens ASBM2 | ecosystem: Host-associated > Fungi > Mycelium > Unclassified ... | reverse complement strand
TAGTCTGAGGATTAGACCTCAGACTTAACAACATCTCTTGTCACTTGTCTAACTTCGCATTTTTGAACTCTTTAAAGTATCAAAGCACCCATCACAAATAGTAAGTGACCATTTGTGATAGATTTTTATTTTGCTGGCAGACGTTACATCTCTCTATATACTGCTTCACTTCTTTTGTAACTCCTGGCCACCAAAAAGTTTCTAGTGACCAGTTCTACTGTTTTCCACTGCCCACTATGTCCTCCTACTAGCATATCATGATGTAGCCTAATTATTTCTGCCCTAAGCTTATCATCTTTTGGTACATAGACTTTTCTCTTCTTGTACATGATACCCTCAACTTCTCTCTATTCTTTGTCTCTTAACATCTTTACCCTTGCCTTCTTCATTTCTTCTACTGCTTTTACTACTTCATCATCTTTTACTTTTGATTTTCTTACTTTCTCTAGTAGATCTACCTTATCTACTATTATTTCTACCACCTCTGTTCTTCTTACTTCCAACTATTTTGGTTTTACCAATGTCTCATCCTCATTGTCTTTTTCTACTCCAACCTCCTAGTCCAGTCTCCTGCTTAGACTGTCTGCTTTCCCCATCTTACTTCCTAGAACATGCATCAAAGTGAAATTAAAGTGAGATAGGTATAGGGCCCATCTTGCTTGTCTTCTATTCAACTTTTGTGCTTTTATAAAGTATTTGAGGTTTTTATGATTTGTCCAGATCTTGAATTTAACTATTGTTTCCTCTAAGAAATGTCTCCATGCCTCCAAGCATCTGATTACTGCTAACATTTCTTTATTGTGTATTTTGTAGTTTCTCTTTGTATCACTTAAAGACTTTGAAATGAAAGCGACCAGTCTCCACAAGTTATCTGAGCACTTCATTGATAGTACTCCTCTAGTTGCATAATTTGAAGCATCTGCTTCTATTCTAAAATCTTTGTCCAAGTCTGGTACTGCTAATACTAGTTTTGTTATAGGGACTCCTTTTAACTCATCAAATACCTTCTGTTAGCTTTCTCCCCATACCTACTTCATATTTTTCCTAGTAAGCATCACAAACTTCATTTGGTCATATCTCCATCAATTCTTTGACGATTCTCATGGTCTTAAAGGTTACAGAAAGCCCTCAAAAATACCTTTCAATTAATGCTAGTCACATCTTGAGGTGATCAATATTGGCCAAGATATTAAGCAGATCAACTGGTAACCACCATGTTACTATTTATTAAATTGCTAATATCTCGGAAACTGCCACGATCGATGCTTTGGTTCTAGGCTCAGCAGAAGTCTTCTTCATAACACTCAGAATGAGCCTAAAATGACTTCAAGGCAATTAATATTAGTAGAGATATGAAGGCCTCAATGTTTGCACATGGACTTCATTAATTACCCATAGATAGTTATCTATTCTTTTCTTAGAACAAAGGACAGCCTCTATATGGTTAGGTTATCACTATTTTAAGTACAAAGACACTACCATATATAGAATAATAGGTAGTAGCATGTGATGATCTGTTCTAGTGCACAGACCATTACAATCCTATATATAAGGACTCCTTGTTTAAGGATTAGACCTCAGACTTAACAACATCTTTTGTCATTGTCTAAACTTCACTTTTTTGAACTATTCAAGTATCAAAACCCCCATCACAAATTAATAAGTGACCTTTTGTGATAGTGAGCATATTTATTAGCCTAGCTATTTGAGCAAAATCTTTGATAAACCTCCTGTAGTAATTTGCAAGGCCTAAAAATTTCCTGACATCTTTTACATTCTTTGGCTCTGGCCAACTCAACACCCCATCCACCTTTTTTTTCTCTATTTTTATCCCATTTGGTCCTATAACAACATCTAAGAACCCTATTTTCTGTACTTCCCACACACACTTTTCTAGCTTGATATACAAGTCATTTTCTTCCAATCTCTTCAATATTTCCTCCACAATCTCATCATGTCCCTCCTCTATTTCTGTCCCTACTAGTACATCATTCACAAATGTTATGACTTTTCCTTCATTGATCAAATCCCTTAGAATTTCATTTTTCATTGCCTAGAATGTAGCTAGTAAGTTTGTCATCCCAAAGAACATCACTGTTGGCTCAAAGAAGCCCACATACATTATAAACACTCTCTTTTACTCATCTCCTTTCTTTATTCTCATGTTATTGAACCCCTACCTTAGATCCATTTTAGTAAATATTTTCTTACTTCCCATGTTGTCAATTAGGTCTGTGATCAATGGTAATGGGTAGTTTTTTTCACTGTCTAGTTGTTTAGGTTGCAATAGTCTATCACTATCCACTTACTCCTGTCCTTTTTGCCTACAAAGAAAACTGGCAATGTTTGAGGGGATTTGAATGGTCTGATATACCTCTTTCTTAGCTAGTCCTCCACAAATTTCTGGACTTCTTCCCTTTCCATTTTAAATAATAGATAAATCCTTCCTTTCCACAGTTTGAACATCTCTTTGAGATCTATAGCATGATCCCAAATTTTCCTAGTTGGTATTCTTTCCAACTCTACCTTCCCAAATATTTTCTTCTACTTCAAAAACCTCTTTGGGACCATTTCCTCGATTTTTCTGTGGTCCTCCTCTATCTCTTCCTCTTTCCCCCAATCTTTTTTGTCATCTATTGCCTATCTAACAATTTTTTCTTCCTCTAGGATTACTACTCTTTTGACCTTTTCTTTCATTTGACTCTTTCTACTACATAGGAGTAGGCATCTTGTCATCTTGACTTCTTTGGTTTCCCAATTTATCTTGGAGTTATATGCTGTCAACTATGGCATTCCCAGAATTACTTCTGTCTTCCCTAAGTCACATATATCCATCCTTATTCTTTCCACATGGCCTTTGTAATACACATTGCACTCTACTTGGTGCGTAATGGCCTCTTTACTATTATTTGTCCCATTCACATTTCTGACCATTATTGGTCTTTCTAATTTCTGCAGCTTGAACCTATGTCTAGCCACTATCCTTTTGTCCATGAACATCCTAGTAACATTACTATCTAAGAGTGCTTTTATAGTTATACCTTCATGCATATCCAACTTTTCTACTCTAATACTCATCTATACTTCTCTTAGCATTTTGAAGGTTCTTCTAACCTCCCTTTGACTACCCCTCTCTTTGGCTGCACTTTCCAACTCTCTTGGTCATGCACTGCTTTGCTGTGCTTTTCCCTCTGTGAGATACACTGCTTTTTTCTTCTCTTTCTTTTAACATCCACACTATCTTTGCCTATCCTTGATCATTCTTTGCCTTCTATTTTTCTCTATATGACACTCCTTTTCTCTATACCTTTTATACTACACATATATTACTATTACTTCTTTTGTGCACTATCCTAACTCCAGTAGGCATGCTTCTTCTAGCACTCCCTTACCACAATGCTCCTCCACTCTCTTTCTTAACTCTGCTACTGAACTCCTCCTCTACCCTTCTTGCTGTGCTTCTTGTGGCTCAGTCATACATGCCATCTCTCTTTCCTCTACTCTCCTCAACCTCCTCTCCTTTTCCTATGCTTTTCTCTTTACAGGGCATACTGGCTTCTCCTCTTGCTGTGTCTTTTGTGGCCTTACCATATGTGTCGCCTTTTCCTTTCTCATCCATAATAGATACTTCTTGCATTTGTGTCCTTTTTCTCCACACTTAAAACACTCAATCTCTACCACCCCTACTCTCCTTATCGTCCTCCTTTCTACTCCACACTGCATTATCCTACTTCTCAACATCTCGAACTTATTTTGGGGAATGACTGTCCCCTTCTCTTCTTCTCTCTTATTCCTGCAGTTACGGGCTAGGTGCTCAAACCCTTTGCAACTGAATCACAACTTTCCTCTCCTTCCTTTAAGTTCTTCTCTTAGTTTGGCAAGGGAGCATTTTTCTTTGAGCAAGTTGCTCATCAGTGAATTGTATTGTTGCAAAGACATGGTGTTATGTCTCTGCAAGGGATACAGATTTAATGATTGATCTTACTAATGTTACATCTGTTGGGACACAAGATCTTCACCCAATTAGACACCTACTATCTTACTTACTACTACCCTAGCAATATGGTTATATGATCACTTTATGGAGGAGATCCCTACTCTAGATGGCCTTTTAGGAGTAATTGTCAATCCTTTGCATATACTACTTACAATGGAGTGTAGCACAAGGTTTATACTAGGAAACAGTACAAGTAAACTACTAAACATTACTTGATTGTGAGATTAGGTCTCAGTAGTAATACCCAAGCTTGGTACTACACTTCCACCCACTGTTCCTAACTGACAGTGAAGTCCCCTTAAGCCAAGGGCCTGGCTATATATGGAGGTGGCTGCCGATTGCAATAATCAGTAGCCAAGGATTGATTTAGATGAGATAAAAGATTGAGTAAGGTCCAAGGCAGACAGTGCTCAGATGTAAATCGAGTTCTAGTATAAGAAAGCTAAACTCCAAGCCAGAATAAAGCCAACTGCTCTTTGTTCAGTGATTGACAAAGAGAACTCAGTAGAGTTCCTGTTAGATTTTCTATACTACTTATACAACTACTACATGGTCTATGCACTACTTTCCCATGCCTATCATGTGACCCATCATGTGATGTCATGTGATGTGATGCTGTGACTTCCTGTCATGTGATTGTGACTATGTGACACTTGTGACATAACACTTTCCCACACTCCCTTCTGTGTAGTAAATCCAAGATAAAAAGAAAAGAAAAAGAAAAAGAAAAATAAATAATGACTTAGCCATTTTACCAAGTTATGATAATTATAGTAAGAATTAGCAAGATGAGTCCTCTCAAGGACTGCATTGCAAACCTAACAGAAGAAGACTAAGGCTTAAAGATGTGATAAGGTATAAAGAAGTAGTAAAAGAACTAGCAAGGTTAGGTAGAGAGGTCGAATAGAGAGATAGAAGAAGAGATATTTGATGAAGACAATGTGCTCAAGAGCAAGACGACTTGAGATTGCCACCTCTTTCTCTACAGCCCATCAAAAGGCTAGAGAGCTATCTATTGTTTAGAGAAGAACCCCAGGAATAGGATTAGAGGAGTAGGGAGTAGTAGCCAAGTGATTAGGAGAGGTGTTGTCTCATTATTTCACTCTTACTATCTTTGGGAATTTGGAAGTTTTCTTTGTTTCTTTTCTTTTGTTGTATTATTACTTTATAATCCTAATAAAATACTCTTTCTCCATTATCTCTTTCTCTGTTGCTCTAGAGCTAAAAGGCTATTTGAGTGATTTGAGGTTTTCTTTTGTGTTTGCTTTATGAAAACTCTATAAAACTTCTCTCAAAGGGAGACTCAAGCCTCAACAAACTCAGGGAGCTAACCACTTGCTACATGTTTTTGGAGTAGGTTTCCAGTTGTATGATCAGCTAAAGTAGAGCCTGCACAATGGCACAGGAGTTCTAGGTAGTACTGCTGTATTGATGGCAAGCCAGGCTATTAAACTAGATAAGGGCAGTAGTGTCATGGCACGAGATGAATGCATGCCTTAGGGATTCTATTATGGTGAGGGTTTGCTTGAGTGGATACTAAAAACATTTCTTCTTTTTTAGGTTTCTATTAAATATGTTTTGGTTATTCTTTGGACATTCACCTTCAGTAAGCTCTCTATTATTTGATTTATCTCCCTAGTGCCTACTTGTTTAGTACACAATTGTGAAGTAGTTTGGAGATTTTACCTCTCTGACCTTGCTTTTACCTTTGCTTCGTAATCAAACCTTTTGATTCCCATTACCAGGACCTCTCTACACCTTGTTGTAGAGCTAAGCATTATGAACACAGGTAAACTCCACTTTGCAAAGGCTCTCCTAGACAATAGAGCCATAGGCAACTTTATCAACTGAGATTTTGTCTATGCAAAAAAGCTGAATACTAGGGCCATCTCCTGCCCCATTCTAGTCTTCAATGTGGATGGTTCCTCCAATGAAGCAAGTAAAGTCTCAGAGGTAGTAGATGTATTGCTATGATACCACTCTCATTTGGAAAGGATACTCCTTGCTATTTCAAACCTTGGAAAGCAAGACTTGATCCTAGGCTACAATTGACTGAAGGACCATAACCCTAGGATCAACTGGAGAACTGGCAAAGTAAAGATGACCTGATATTTCCCATGCTGTGAAGGCGACCAAGCCCTATGGAAAAAACAAACCCAACACAAGAGAACAGAGACCTATGCTCTTACATCATGTTATCATGAACTCTTTCTCTTACTCTTAGAGGAATAAGATGATGAGAAAAACAGAGTCTCCTCCTCTAGCACTAATGAAAGAGACTGGGAACTCGGAGATTGTCTATTTGTGACAAGGATACTTTCAGAGCCTATGGTGGCCAATATCCAAACTATGCCTACTAGCTTCCAATGCCTCACCATGGAATCCCAGTGTAGTGCAGAAGCCTGGGATCCTCTGATTAAGCTACCTAGCTATGCCCAAGGTTTTGAGTCCATTTTTGCTAAGGACAGTTTTGATGTACTCCTAGAACATTGCCATTGGGATCATGCAATAGAACTAATTCTTGGGTCAGAAATCAAGTCATTAAAAGTATATCCCTTGTCTCTAGTAGAACAGTCAGAGCTGGACACCTTCTAAGAAGAGAATTTATATACTGGTTACATCTGCCCCTCAAAGTCACCAATGGTAACCCTAGTTTTTTTCATCAAAAAGAAGGATGGCCCACTCTGCTTAGTATAGGACTATTATGCTTTGAACTCAGTAATAGTCAAAAACAAATATTCCCTCCCCCTTATATCCAAGCTTATCTTCTAACTTAAGGGAGCTAAGTACTTCTTGAAACTAGACATCTGCTAGGGTTTTAACAACATATGAATTAAACCTAGAGACAAGTAGAAGGCTACCTTTTGGACCAACCATGGACTCTTTGAACCCCTGGTGATGTTTTTTGGAATGACTAACAGTCTAGCTACCTTCTAGACTACGATGAATAATATCTTGCAAGATCTCATAGCAGAAGGCATTGTAGTCATGTACCTGGACAACATCCTTATCTTCACAAAGACAATAGAAGAACATGCATAAGCAGTCTGGAGAGTATTAGAAATTCTTGTAGAGCACAAGCTATTTCTCTACCCAGAGAAGTACAAATCCCAGAAGATATAGATCGAATACTTGGGACTAATAATCTCCAAAAATGAAGTATTCATAAATCTTGTTAAAGTATCAGAAGTCCACGAGTGGCCCATGCCTAAGAGTTAAACAGATGTCCAAGCCTTTCTAGGCTTTGCTAACTTCTACTAGAGATTTATCCATGATTTCTCTGCAATAGTCTGCCCCCTGTTTGATCTCACAAAGTCTAAAAGGCCTTGGACCTGGAATACCAAAGAACAAAATACCTTTGAAATACTCAAGCTTGTAGTCACCACTGCCCTAGTCCTTATATCACCCTGAGACACAGAACCCTTCTGCATAGAAGCTGATAGCTCTGATTTCACCACAGAAGCCATTCTCTTGCAGCAACTACCAGAAGATGAGAAATGGCATCTAGTCATGTTCTATAGCAAGTTCTTGTCACCAGTAGAGAGAAACTACCAGATCTATGATAAGGAGATACTGGCCATCATTTGTATACTAGAGAAATGGAGGCATTTTCTAGAAGGAGAAAAACACCTAGTAGAGATATAGACAGACTATCATGACTTGGTAAAAACAGCTAAGTTAATATTTATATTTCTTTTCTAATTATTATTTTTCTTCTATTTTCTTTTCTTTTATTTTCTTATCAATAAATATGCAAGAGAAAAGTGACTCATAGGGAAGCACAGGATAAAAGGGAAGGGTTAGGATTACTCTTCATGTATAAATAGTATACAAAATCTAATGGGAACTCTATTGAGTTCTCTTTGTCAAATGCTGATAAAAAAGCAGTTGGCTTAATTCTGGCTCAGGAGTTGGCTTACTGACAGGTGAGAACTGAAACAGAGGAAGGCCACAATGAAATTGTGGAAGAAATACTAAAGAGGCTAGAGGAGAACGACTTGTACATCAAGCCAGAGAAATATGTGTAGAAGGCAAGAAAGATAGGGTTCTTAGGGGTTGTCATTGGACCTAATGGAATAAAGATAGAAGTGGAAAAAGTAGAAGGAGTACTCGGTTGGCCACAACCCAAAAATGTGAAAGATATAGAAAATTCTTAGGCCTTGCCAATTATTACAGAAGGTTTATTAAGGATTTTGCTCAAGTAGCGAGACCAATGAATGTACTGATGAGAAAAGATGAGAGATGGTGATAGAAAGAAGAGCAGCAAAAGGTATTTGATGAGCTAAAGTAAGTTTTCATAACAAAACCAGTATTAGTGGCACTAGACTTAGATAAGGAATTCAGAGTAGAAGCTAATGCATCAAATTACACTACTGGAGGAGTACTGTCAATGAAGTACTCAGACAAAAAGTGAAGACCAGTCACTTTCATTTCCAAGTCTCTTAGCGATACAAAACAAAACTATAAGATACATGACAAGGAGATGTTAGCAGTTGTTAGATGCCTAGAAACATAGAGGTACTTCTTGGAAGGAGCAACAGAAAAGTTCGAGATCTGGACAGATCATAAGAATCTTGAATACTTTATGAAGGCACAAAAATTGAATTGAAGACAAAAAAGATGGGTATTATACCTATCTAGATTTAGTTTTACACTAAAGCATGTTCTGGAAAGTAAGATGGGAAAGGCTGACAGTCTGAGCAGGAGACTGGACTGGGAAATTGGAGTAGAAAAGGACAATGAGGATGAGACATTGGTGAAACCAAAGTGGCTAGAAGTAAGAAGAACGGAGGTAGTAGAAATAATAGTAGACAGGGTAGATCTACTAGAAGAAGTAAGGAAGTTGAAAGTAAAAGACAACAAAGTGGTAAAAGCAGTGGAAGAAATAAGAAGAGTAGAGGTGAAAATGTTAAGAGATAAAGAGTGAAGAGAAGTCAATGGCATCATGTACAAAGAAGGAAAAGTCTATGTACCAAAAGATAATAAGCTTAGAGTAGAAATAATTAGGCTACATTATGATACACTAATAGGAGGACATGGAGAACAGTGGAAAACAGTGGAGTTGGTCACTTGAAACTTTTGGTAGCCAGGAGTGACAAAGAAAGTGAAGCAGTATGTGGAAGGATGTAATGCCTGCTAATGAAACAAAAATCGCACAGAGCAACTAGCTAGCAAATTAATGCCTAATTCTATTCCAGAAAAACCTTAGACACATATATTGGTAGATTTCATCACTAAATTGCTGTTAGCTCAGGGATACAACTTGATCTTAGTAGTAGTCAATAGATTAACTAAAATGGTACATTTCATACCTACTACAGAGAAAATATCAGCAGAAGGATTGACAAGGTTGTTTAGGGATAACATGTGGAAACTACATGGGTTACTAGAGAGCATTATTTTGGATAGAGGACTCTAGTTTGTAGTAGGATTAATGTGAGAACTGAACAGGATGTTGGGGATCAAAAGTAAATTGTTAACAGCATTTCACCCTTAGACAGACAGAGAGGGTAAATCAAGAACTAGAACAGTATTTAAGAATGTTTGTTGACCATAGGCAGGAGCAATAGCTAGAATGGTTGGGAATAGCAGAGTTTGTATATAATAATAAAATACACTCAAGTACTCAAACGTTGCCCTTCAAAGCAAATTACAAACAAGATCCCAGGATGGGGTTCGAGGGTAGAAAGAAGAGGAAGTATTAGGAGGTAGAAAAGTTCATTGAGAAAATGAAAGAAATCTAGGAGGAGATAAAAGCATAAGAAGAGATGAAGAAATACACAAATAGGAAGAGGAGAGAAGTCAACAACTACAAAGTAGGAAACTTAGTGATATTGAGTACTAAGGATCTAAAGTACCAGATGGTCAGGAGGAGAATAGAAAAGCTGACGGAAAGGTTTATAGGGCCTTATAAGACAAAGAAAATTGTGTTATTGAATGCAGTAGAATTAAAACTACCTAATATAGTAAAAATACATCCAGTAGTCAATGTTAGTAGGATATGTAAATATGTAGGGTAAGTGAAAGGTCAGAAGAAGGAGCAACCAGCTCTGGTCATAATTAAGAGAGAGGAAGAGTGGGAAGTAGAGAGGATATTGAATAAGCAACAAGTAAGAGAAAAGAATAAATACCTAGTATGCTGAAAGGGATTTACAGCAGAGTCCAATACCTGGCAAGGAAGGGAGAAAAAAATATACAAGAAGCAATCAAAGAATTTAAGAAAGAATATCAGTGAGATATAGAAGATGTGGCAAGACAAGAACATAAAGAAGGAACATTTAGAAGGGGAGAATTACCAGAAAGATTTACAGCAAGAAAACTATTTGGATAGTTAGACAAGAGATATGACCAAGAATATTAGGGAAGATTGGAAAGAAATTGGAGATAGTGGAAAGGAAAATGATCAGGGAGAAGAAAAATGGAAACGATTGTAGAGGAAGAAGAAATTGAGGAAGAAAAATCAGGAGTTAGAGAATGGACAGAAAAAGATAACAACAAGATAGGCAACATAGTTGACTTATACTACAAGTTGTAGAAAAATTCCTCGGGACAAGGAAACTTAAAAGAGGGATAGTATCATAACTTGGCAAAAATGACTAAGTTAATATTTATTTTTATTTTTATTTTATTTTCTTTTATTTTCTGATTATTATTTTCTTTTTATTTTATTTTATTTTATTTTCTTATCAATGGACATACAAGAGGAAAGTGACTCATAGGGAAGTGCGAGATAAAAGAGAAGGGTTAGGGTTACTCTTCATGTATAAATAGTATACAAAATCTAATGGGAACTCTATTAAGTTCTCTTTGTTAATCACTGAACAAAGAGCAGTTAGCTTTATTCTGGCTTAGGAGTTGGCTTACTGACATGGACCACAAGAACTTAGAGTATTTCATGGTGACCAAAAAGCTCAACTGTTGCCAAGCCCATTAGTCCCTTTATCTAGCCTGCTTTGACTTCACACTTGTTCACTGCCCTAGTCACTTGATGGAAAAACCTAATGCATTGTTGCAAAGACTAGACTATAGAATAGGAACCCAGGATAATAAAGGTATTGTACTTCTTTGTTCAGAGATGTTTGCAGTCCAAGCCCTAGAAGGAATTGAACTAGAGGGGAAAGAGTGGAATATAATCTCTGACATTTGTAAGGGCAACCAAAGGGAAGAACAAGAGAAACCAGTAACAAGGGTAGTCTGCAAACTTTAGCAGTTTCCTAGCTATATAGTACATGTTGCTAAGTGGTTGAATGTGGATGGCCTACTCCACTTCTAAGGTACAGACCTTTGTAGATGCATTGTCTCACTATGCCATGATACAAAGATTGTATGGCACCTAGGATGCTAGAAGATCCTAGAACTTATCTCCTAGAACTATTAGTGGTCCCAGATATCTTAGTATATTAGACAGTATATCAGTACCTATGATCTCTGCCTACAAATAAAGCTTAGCCAACATCCCCTAGTAGGCAGACTATACCTACTCCCAGTTCCAGAAATAGTGAATTCAGTATTCAAAAGAGCTTACTTTGTCCCAACTTACATAACAGTGACTGCAGAAGAAGCTATGAGATTATTCTTGTACTATGTTTGGAAACTTCATGAACTTCTTAGATGAATAGTCTCTGACTGGGGCCCCTAGTTTGTAGCCTAGTTTACCTGGGAACTCTATAGACTCCTTGTGATTAAATTTGTATCCTCTATAACCTGACACCCCTAGACAGATGGAGTGGGTCAACCAAAAACTGGATCAATATCTTCTGTCATGACTTGGCAAAATGGCTAAGTCATTATTTATATTTCTTTTCTTTTTTTTTTCTTTTTTTATTGAACTTACAACTACAAGATGGAGTGTGGGAAAGTATCACATGACTTTGTCACAATGTCACAATTGGTGTGACAGATAGTCATGTCACAGTCACAGTCACAGTTGTCACATGACTAGAGTAACATGAGGACCATGGGAGAGTAAGCGCATAGCCACAGTAGTAAAGTGTATAAGTAGTAGAGAAATAAGCGAGAACTCCATTGAGTTCTCTTTGTCAAACTCTGAACAAAGAGACAGTTGGCTTAATTCTGGTCATTGGACTTTAGATGCTGACATCTCCGTGTCTTTATCAATAAATGATAGAATGACTGGTATGACCTTTTACCTATGACAGAGTTCCAACACAATAATCACATTTACTCTTCTATCCAATAGTCCCTCTTTCTACTAGATACTGGATGGATTCCTCACATGGGGTTTAAGCCTCAACAATGCTTCTCTAGCCTAGAAACTATCAATGAATTCACAAAGAGGATAAGAATGTCATGACTTGGCAAAATGGCTAAGTCATTATTTATATTTCTTTTCTTTTCTTTTTCTTTTTCTTTTATCTTGGACTTACTACACAAAAGGGAGTGTGGGAAAGTGTTGCATCACAAGTGTCATATAGTCACAGTCACATGACAGGAGGTCACAGTGTCACATCACATGATAGGCATGGGAAAGTAGTACACAGACCATGTAGTAGTTGTATAAGTAGTATAGAAAATCTAATGGGAACTCTATCAAGTTCTCTTTGTCAAATGCTGATAAAGAGCAGTTGGCTTAATTCCAGCTTGGAGTTGGCTCTCTGACAAAGAACTACCATTGAAGAAGCTAAGTCAGCAATTCGAAAAGCTCAACAAAAGAAAAGAAACAAAGAAAACTTTCAAATTTCCAAAGATAGTAAGAGTAAAATGATGAGATGGTACCTCTTCTGATCACTTGACTACTACTTTTCACTCCTCTAATCCTACTCCTAGGGATTTTCTCAGAACAATAGATGGCTCTTGAGCTTTCTGATAGACTATAAAGAGAGATAGCAATCTCAAGTTGTCTTGCTCTCGAGCACATTGTTTTCATCAAACCTCTTTTTCTATCTCTCTATTTGACCTCTTTAGTTCTTCTACTACTCCTCTATACCTCATTACATCTTTGAGCCTTAGTCTTCTTCTGTTAGGTTTGCAATACAATCCTTGAGAGGACTTGTCTTGCTAGTTCTTGCTATAATTAGCCATCAGCAATGATGGCTTTGGTCTGATAGTAACCTAGATGTTATAAATAAGTAACTGCTACTAAGATATAACATTATAAAAAACAATCCTCTAAGGTCCTTTTCTTTCTTAAGAGCACTCTAGAAAGGAGTTCTATTATAAATCTGATCTGGGAGATCTAAGCAAATATCTATGAGGTCTCTGTAGCAGTGGTCACAGCCACTACTCTGCTACTCAAGTGGTATGCTTAAGTTTATGACTAGGCATCTAAGAGAACATCTTTGGAAGGCCAAACTTGTCTCTCAAGCTGGTTATTCTTGTTAATATGGTGAAAAATACCATTTGTATTGCCTAAATGGCTGTC
>Ga0157364_1004997_pt1 | contig 13379 bp, 13 predicted proteins | sample AttsexASBM2_FD_111476 | JGI IMG/M metagenome (GOLD analysis project Ga0157364, IMG submission 111476) | Fungus gardens microbial communities from leaf cutter ant in Ribeirão Preto, State of São Paulo, Brazil - Atta sexdens ASBM2 | ecosystem: Host-associated > Fungi > Mycelium > Unclassified ... | reverse complement strand
TTCTAGAACAATTTTCTTTCATATATTTGCTGATCCTTCTTGTATATATAATGTTAGAAACACAAAGATTAGACTCTATTTTATTTTTATTTTATTTTATTTTATTTTCCTTTCTGTTCCTCTCAGTCTATTCTATTTTTAGAAATAGGGTTAGGGATTAGTGGGATATCACAGGTTACTGTCACACTGTCACATAATCATATGCCATAATGAAAAAAACAGTAGAAGATTCTAGAAGAAATGATGTTATACTATATATTATACATATAGTAGTCTTAAGGCAGATATATGGTCATTTAGGGTAGGCTAAAGTAGTAGTGCACAGACTAGTAGTCTGAGATATATATGAGATAGACAATCCTGTACAGAGTTATCTATTAAGTTCTCTTATATTAACCCAATATAAGGTTCATTTGTCTAACCAACTCTAAGGTCTTAAGTTTGTAATATTAGAACTCAATTCCACTTCTTGAGACTACTCAACACCAAGTCCTCCTTACAATTATTCTCTTACTATCCTCAACCAAAGAATAACACTATCTTTTAGTCAAGAAAAGTCATTAGACCCTAGACATACAAGAGGTATACTAGCCAGGCAGGGAAAGTTTGGCCATTTGTCTGTACCAAAGCCCACTGGTGCATTTCAGATGTATTACCTTGTGTGGACATGTTAGTTATAAACTCTTCATCTATCAGCTCTGTGCTACAGATCCACTTATAACTTGTTTACACAAGAGAACAGCAGGAATTCTTAAGATCTCGCTTAGAGTAGAACAGCCTTCTTAGGCCAAAATTGTTTATAGTTCTCTTAAAGTAGGCAGTATAAGGTGGAACAAGAAAAAGGCCTGCTAACACCTACTGAGATAGATTCAAACAGTGAATACAAGTCAGAGGGAAAAACTAGTACAGGTTCTGTGCTCTCTTCATACACTTCCTCACAACCAATACCACTACTGCCTTTGTCATCACTCTCACCATCATTCTATACTATGAGCCAATGTGGCCAAATTAACTATGAGCTTTTAGCTCAACAATAACAAGAACAGCTTGCAACACTGCAGGCTCAAGTACAAGTACTTTTAGCAGCATAAGGTAGAAAAGCAATGCACAGGATGGGAACAAGCATAGAAGTAGCAAAGTTACAAATATTTGATGGGAGCTAGAAAAATGTTTTGGGTTTTATCATGGTGTGCAAATTATATATCAGGATGAAGATGAGGGAAGAAGCAGTAGAAGAACAGATATAGTGGGTTTTATCATAAGTGCAAGAAGAGTCAGCAGACATGTGAAAGGAAAATATTTTAGAGGATTTGGAAGGAAGATTACTGGAGTATGAAATAGCAGGAGAATTCTTAGCAGAGATAAAAAAGAGTTTGAGGAAGGAAATAAGGAAACAATGAAAGTAGCAGAACTGAAGAGGTTGGAGCAGGAAGGAAGGACTATGAAGGAGTTTGTACAAGAATTTAGAAGAGCAGCAAGGGGTAGTGGGTATAAAGGAAGGCCCTTAGTAGAGGAGTTTAAGAGAGGAATGAATAGGACAATCTACTGAAGACTAATGGAGTCAGAATAGCAGCCTACTGCAGTTGAACAATAGTATAATAGGACAATAGTATTGGACAGAAACTAGAGAAAGAGTAAGAGAGAAAAAGAAAAATTGAGGGGATAATGAAAGCAGAGACTATAGGCTCCAAGGTCAAACAACACAGTGATACTATGATAATAACTACTACAGCCTCAAGTTTGGCCAAGAAGGCAAGAAGCTCAATAGTGGATGCTGACAGGACCTGCTCCTATAGAAGGAGTGGAGAAAATGAATTATGGTATGCCCAACTCAGTAGGCAGAGTTTGTGCCCCACAACTCATATGCTATGGATGTAGATAGGAAAAATAGAAATTGCTATAGTTGTAGGGGGTTGGCTATCTAGCATGAAATTGTAGAAGACAAATCATAGGCTAGTGAAGGAGGGTGGAATATGAGAACAATTATAATGATAGATAGAACAATTTAAATAGGGAGAGAGATCTAATAGTGTTCAATTAGGTCTCAATAACAATAGGTTTGCAATGCTTTCTAGAGTAATGGAAAATACATTCTGCTGTAACCTAAATAATAGGGATATGTTAAGAGAAGTAACAGTGAAGATTGGGCTGGAGAGAATTGATATGCAAGAAGAAGTGATGGTAGAAGCATTGTTGGACAGTGGGGCTACAGAGCTAGTAATGAGTTCAGAGTTTTCAAGAAAGCAGAGATTCAAGCTGAAAAAAATAGAAAGACCAATTTATATGAGGAATGTTAATGGAACTTTAAATAACAAAGTAATATTATGAGCTTAAGACCTTAGAGTTGGTCAAAAGAAAGAACATTGTATAGGGTTTATACAAGAGAACTTGATGGAGAACTCCATACAAGATAGTCTACCTTATATACTAAATCTACCTGGTCTGTGCTAGCTACTTCTACCCTACTCTAAATAGCCATATGTTGTACTTGTTGTATGACATTGTTCTTCCATGTGTCTCATAACCTATGACTGTGTCATCCAATGTGACTGAGGTATGACAATGTGATCTTTGCTACTTTAACCCTAATACTGAGTTCTAAAAATAGACAAAAGAAAACTAAATCAAAAGGAAACTGAAAAGGAAACTGAAAATAAAAATGAAAATGAACATGAATATGAAAGTGGAAATGAGTAGAGTCCACCTCTTTTGTTCTTGACAGAAGGGGCTAATAGAACACATAGTGGAGATAAATATTTACTACCAGAGACATAGGAAGAAGATGGAGATAGACATGATAGGAGAACAGAAGCAGAGTGTAATTTTAGGAATGTTCTAGCTTGCTCATTATAATTTGGAATCAACTGGAGAACAGAGGAGGTAAAAATGACAAGGTGTTTGAAGAAATATGGAAAGCAATAGAGACTAAAGCAGGGAAAATTAGGGTGGAAAAAACAAAAGAAAGAAGAAAAGAAAGAGGAAGAGGAAAAAAAACAAGAGAAGAAAGAGTAGAAAAGAAAGAAAAAGAAAAATCTAAGAAAAGAAAGAACAATAAAAGTGAAGAAGGTAGCAGAAGAATGGGAAATCTGGGATGATAATAAAGAGATAGTGAAATCTAAGGAAGAGGTAAAATGACTGGTACCAGAGAGGTTCCACAAGTGGAATCACATTTTTAGCAAGGAAACTAGTGAAAGAATGCCCACAGGGAAATTATTAAATCACACTATTGATATGAAGGAAGGATTTGTACTAAGGAAGAGAAAGATATATTCATTGTCAAGAGAAGAGAGAGAGGAGGTACATAAATTTATTTCTAAACAATTAAGGAAAGAATACATCAGACTCTCAAAGTCAACTCAAATGGTACCTATATTCTTTGTAGGAAAAAAGAATGGAACAAAGTGTATGGTACAGGACTATAGGTATCTTAATAAATAGACTATTAAGAATAATTACCCTCTGCCTCTTATTTTGGACATTATAGAAAACATAGGCACAAAAAGAGTATTTACAATAATGAACTTAAGATGGGTATATGAATAAAGGAGGGAGACAAGTGGAAGGCAGTATTTACCATACTAGAGAGATTGTTTGAGCTGACTGTGATATTTTTCAGATTAATGAATTCACTGGCAACTTTTTAGACTATAATGAATGAAATTCTATGGAACCTCATCAATATTGGGAAAGTGGTGAGTTTTATTGACAATGTGATTGTAGGAATAGAAATAGAGAAGGAGCATGACAAAATAGTGGTAAAAGTGGTAAAAAGGTTAGCAGAGAATGATCTATATGTAAAACCAGAAAAATGCAAATGGAAGGTAAAGGAAGTAGGGTTTTTAGGAGTAGTAATAAGGCTAGAAGGGATTAAAATAGAAGAAGAAAAGGTGAGAGGTGTTTTGGACTGGCCAACTCCACAAGAAGTTAAGAACATACAGAAGTTTTTAAGATTGGCAAATTACTATTGCCAATTCATTAAAGACTTTGCAGCAATAGCTAGACCACTATACAATATGGTAAGGAAAGATCAGAAGTGGGAGTGGACAGAACAACAGAAGAAGGTATTTGGAGAATTGAAGAAGAGATTTATAAAAGAACTAGTGCTGGCAGTACCAGACTTGGATAAGAAAATGAGAATGGAAGTAGATGTGTTAGACTATGCAATAGGGGGAGTACTATCAATGGAGTGTGAAGATAGGCAATGGAGGCCAGTAGCTTTTCTCTCGAAGTCTCTAAACAAGACAGAGAGAAATTACAAAATTCATGACAAGGAGATGTTGGCAGTTATAAGAGGGTGAGAAAATTGGAGGCATCTATTAGAGAGTGTAAAGTTCAAGTTTAAAGTCTAGACAGATCATAAAAACTTGGAGTACTTTATGAAGGTGCAAAAGTTAAATAGAAGACAAGCTAAATAGACCTTATATTTGTCTAGATTTGACTTTACCTTGAAACATGTTCCAAGAACAAAAATAGGGAAGGCAGATGGACTTCATAGATGACCAGATTGGAAAGTAGGAGTAGAAAAAAACAATGACAATTAGATATTTATTCAAGACTATTGGCTTCATAGCTTATTAAAAGTAGTAATAGAGAGACTAGAAGTAGATATATTAGAGAAAATAAAAATAGCTAGGAGTAAGAACAAAGAAGTAGTTAGAGTAGTAGAAAAGATGAGGAAGGCAAGAGTAAAAGTATTGAGAGAAGAAGAGTAGCAAGTAGAGGGAGATCTAGTGTTAAAAGAGGGAAAAATCTATGTACTGAAGAATAAAGTGTTGAAAGTAGAAATAATCTGGTTACATTATGATATACCAGTAGTAGGACATGGGAAAAAGTAGAAGATGACAGAATTAGTAACAAGGAATTATTAGTAGCCAGGAGTAACAAGAGATATGGGAAAATATGTGAAGGGTTGTAATATATGTCAAAGAATGAAGAACAGGACAGAAGAGTTAGCAAGAAAGTTGAAGTTGAGCAAGGTTCCAGAAAACTATGAACACATCTGGTAGTGGATTTCATTATGAAGTTACCATTAGTAGCTAGGAAAGATACAATTTTAGTGGTCTGTGATAGGTTGTCCAAAATGACTCATTTTGTAGCAACAACAGAAGAAATAACAGTAAAAGAACTAGTGAGAGTGTTCAAAGATAATATGTGAAAGTTACACGGGTTACCAGAGAGTGTGATATTAGACAGAGGACCACAGTTTGCAGTAGAGTTGACTAAGAAGTTGAAACAAATGTTGGAAATTGAAACAAAGTTGTCAATGGCATTTCACCTACAAACTGATGGTCAGACAGAAAGAATGAACTAAGAGTTAGAACAGTATCTTAGATTCTTTACTGATCATAGACAAAAGGACTGGCTAGAATGGTTAGCATCAGCAGAGTTTGTAGTTAACAACAAGATATATTCAGCAACAAAGGTGTTTCTATTTATAGCAAATTATGGAAGGGAATTAAGAATGGGAGTGGATATTAGAAAAAAGGGAAAAGTAGAAAAGGCAATGGAATTTGCAGGAAAAATGAAGAAGGTACAAGAAGAGGCAGGAGAAGTTTTAAGAAAAGCATAGGAGGAGATGAAACAATAAGTGGATAGAAGAAGAAAAAAGGGGGAAGAATGGAAGATAGGTGATAAAATAATGCTAAGTACAAAAGACTTAGTATTCAAAGAATGACCAGCAAGGAAACTAGTGGATCAATACATGGGCCCATATATTATTTGTCAAAGTTGAAAGCAGTGGATTTCATTTATTCTCCTTTTCTTTTCTATTTTCATTCTTCTTTTGATTTATATTCTTTTTTCCTATTTTTAGAACTTAGGAGAGGGTTAAAGTGACAGTCACATCACATGACATGGTCACAGTAATGATTACAAGTCATATGACTCATGGAAATATATAGAAGGTTCCAGAAGGATGATGTTATACTATGTGTAAAACACATGTTGACCTTAAGGCAGACATATGGCTGTTCAGGGTAGGCTAGAAGTAGTTAGCATGGACCATGAGGTTTGGGTATATAAGGTAGACAATCCTGTACAGAGTTCTTTATTGAGTTCTCTTGTGTAAACCTTATACAAGGTTCTTTCTTTTGACCAATCCTAAGGTCCTAAGTTCATAACATTATTGATGAGATAGTTTTGATCAATATGATCAAGCTAAGACTGCCAACCACAATGAGAATTTATCTAGTTGTAAACACTAGTTAAGTAGTATGATACAAGGAACAAGTAGAGAGACAGAAAACAAAGGAGGTAAATCCAGTAGAAGTAAAAGGAGTCAAAGAGTGAGAGGTAGAAAACAAAAGAAAAGTAAGGAAAGTAGTAAAGTACTTGGTGCAATGGAAGAGGTTTATAGCAGAACATGATAGTTGGAAAAGAGAGAAGGATTTGAAGAATGCAAAAGAAGTGGTAGTAGAGTTTAAGGGGAGGGTAAATACAAAAGTAAGATGACAAGAGCAGTTAGACATGGCAGAAGAAGAGAACTTTAGAAAGAGGGAGTTGCTAGGAAAATATATAGCAAAAATATTATATGGATGGGATAATGAAAAATTTGAGGAAGAATATCTAAGGAAGTTAGAAATTGGTGAAAGTAGAAGTCAGTTTCTCCAAAGAAGAAAACTTAAAGAAGAGGTGATGTTAGAAACATAAAGATTGGACTTGATTTTATTTTTCTTTTCTTTTCTTTTCCTTTCTGTTCCTCTCAGTCTATTCTATTTTTAGAAATAGTGTTAGGGATCAGTGGGATATCACAGGTCACTGTCACACTGTCACATAATCATATGCCATAATGAAAAAACAGTAGAAGATTCTAGAAGAAATGATGTTATACTATATATTATACATATAGTAGCCTTAAGGCAGATATATGATCATTTAGGGTAGGCTAAAGTAGTAGTGCACAGACTAGTAGTCTGAGATATATATGAGATAGACAATCCTGTATAGAGTTATTTATCAAGTTCTCTTATATTAATCCAATATAAGGTTTATCTACCTAACCGACTCTAAAGTTTTGAGTTTGTAATATATAATAATACTTACTGAATTTGTTCTTCTACTGAATTATTTCTCATTCTTATTCTTATAAACAATCTGTATACTGTCAAAAAACCTGAAACCTTTTCTGCAGCCCCATCAAACACTATCAAACATTTATAGTTTAGCTACTTTTATCAGAGTTGTAGATACTAAACTATATTTTATTTTCCTTTCTATTTTATTTTCAGTCTCTTTTCATCTTTTGTCTCTATTGTATTTAGAGTTAGGATGGAGTGTGACATCACATATCACAGGATGGTCACATCATGTCATGGTCACAGTCACAAGATCATGTGATGCAAAGAAAGTCATAAAAAGATTCTGGAACAGATGATATCATATAATATGGCAAAAGCATGTTGGTCTTATGAATAACATATGGATATTAGAGTAGGCTAGATACAACACCGCATGGACTAGAAACCAAGTGTATATAAGAAAAAGTAGTCTGTATTGAGAACTCTATCAAGTTCTCTTGTGTTATTCAATATAAGAGTGGTCTTTCGTCCTAACTCTTTAGACTTAAGTCATAGCTATTATAACTCAAAACCCTTAGAGTTGGATTATGAGGTAATCTTGTATTGGATAACACAAGAGAACTCAATAGAGAGCTCTTTACAAAGTAGTCTACCTTATATACCTATACAGATGGTCTGTACTAACTACTGTGCACTCTATCCTAAATGACCATATATTAAGTATGAGGCCAACATGTAGTGTCCATGTTATATAACATCATTTTGTTCCAGAATCTTCTACTCTTTTTTTTCAAGTCCTGTGATTGATGTTGTGACCACACCATCAGATGTGACTGATGTGACAGTATGACCAATCACTTCTAATCCTAAACCCAGAGTTCTAAAAATAGAAAAATGAAAAAATGAAAAATAAATTGAAAAGAAAAATAAAAATGAGAAAGAAAATAAAAAGAAACTAAGTTCACTTTCTGTGATCTTGACAATAACAACTTTTATATTTGATCTAGTGTTAGGTTGGAAGACTGCTACCACTTCTACTTTTACTCTTCCTGCTATCTCCAACAATACCTAAAACTGTACCTGCATTATAGTGATTTGCTTCTAATATTGCTGAATAACTTGTTTATATTGAATAGGGTTCAGTTAACTTATAGTTGTGTAAAAGAGTGAAAAATTGATTGGTGGGAGTAGGGTCAGAGATAATGATGTGTATAAGAGGAGAGCAGAACTAATGCTGGTTTCCTTCTTAGAATTGTACTCTAAACTAGACTCAATCTTGATAAGTACTAGTAGGCTCTTTTCAAGTCTTACCTCATACTATCTACAAATTACCTAATTACTAACTACTGCCCTAATTGAATTGTAAACAATTTTGTCTTAAGAAAGATGTTTTACTCTAAACAGAATCTTAGGGACATCTGCTATTCTCTTGTGTGTATAGGTTACAAGTAGACAATGCAACACAAAGCTTTTATATAAAATGGTACAAGTATACTACTTTAACACCATTCAATTAAATAATAAGTATATCTAGCCAGCAGCCTGGGTCTGATCACTAATATCCATGACTGTCTATACTAAGCAGCTAGCTTCTCTTTATATCTAGAGTCTGGCTTTTATACTAAGGGTAACTAGCAGTCATATTAACTACTGGTCAAGAATGAATAGAGAGTAGGGAAAGAGAAGGCCTAGTGTTGGATGGTCTCAAAAAATTGTAATTGAGTTCTAATGTTATAATTGAAAACTTAAAATGTTAAGTTAACAAAGAAACCTTATATTAAGATTAATATAAGAGAACTCAATGAAGTTCCAAGTACAAATATGTCTACCTTATAATATATGCTAGACTACTGGTCCATACTACACTAACCTTAGCCTACTCTAAAGGCCATGTATATTATATATTATCAATGTTACAAACTTAAGACCTTAGAGTTGGTCAAAAGAAAGAACCTTGTATAGAGTTTATACAAAAGAACTTGATAGAGAGCTCTGTACAGGATTGTCTACCTTATATACCCAAACCTCATAGTCTGTGCTAACTACTTCTAGCCTACCCTAAACAGCCATGTGTTTTACACATAGTATGATATTATTCTTCCTGAACCTTTTATATCCTTTTGTGAGTCATGTGACTTGTGATCATTAATGTGACCATGTCATGTGATGTGACTGTTACTCTAACCCTCTCCTAAGTTCTAAAAATAGAAAATAGAAACATAAATCAAAAGGAGAATAAATAAAGTCTACTGCTTTCTACTTTAACAATCAATATGTGATATGATATCATTGTTTTAGAATTTTCTATATTCTTTTGTGTGACATGTGATTGTGTGACAGCTCGTGATATCATACTATTTTCTAACCCTAAGTCTAAAATAGAAAAATAAATGGAAAAGAAAATAGAAATGAGAAAGAAAATAAAAATAAAATAAAGTCTACTGTCTTTGATTCTAACATTATCAGTCTATAAGATTCCACTCATAACTCATCTTTTGTGGTGGAATTATTTCTTATAATATAATTTATCTTCTATAGTAGTATTATCTCCCTGTTCAAATTCTGTAAATTCTCAATCTTTCATAGTGAAGTTGACTTCTTTTCAGATTCAGTCTTTCATGGCAGAGTTTTCTTTCCTTTCTAAACTTTTATTAGTATTTCACCACTGAAACATCTGCTTAAGGCTGTACTATAAAACATTTAAGTTCTTCTTTTATAATACTTGTATTTAAGGACTGGTAGATATATTGTAATCTTCAGTCTGATAATCAACAACAATGAATATCATTAACACTAAACTCCAGTGTTATGACAACACATTTATTTTGTCAGAACTCACACTCTTGAACTCCATTCATTCTTTTGAAGTTGTAATTTTACAGCAGACAGATAGTATAATATATAAGCTAAAGCCAAGGTCCATAACTTCTTACTCTTTGTACAAGCTTTTATACATAGTACAAAACTCCAACATAACCCTATAGACTTTTTCCTTCAAGTGTAAACTGTATCTAATAGTATTATTAGACTCTCTAGTCTGCTATTACTTCTGTTGTAATTTTATCTACTTTCTATTTATTTCAATTATAATAATGTTTTCCTGACATAACTCTTTGACTCACTCTAGATCAAACTCTGTTCCTTCTCTCAGAACACTCTTTAATATTGCTTTTTGTTTTGATAAATATTTTGCTGGAGCTTTCTCTTCAAATTTTCCATGGTGCTCAAGACAAATCTATTAATGGAGACTGTGAAGATAACCAGCAGGGTCCACAGAGTTCTGCATACTTTCACAAACTCTAAGAGAATCCAAGTTTTATTAACATAACATTGTGAATATACTACTTACTTCTAAGAAAACTTAAGAGAACAGAGTAAGGAAAATAATAAAGATAGCATAACTAGTGGCATTTCTAATAGAAACATTTAGAATATTAGCCTAGAAAGAAAGAGAGATTACTATTAGTAATAAATAGAAGATAGTTAGGATAATAGTTAAGATTTAAATTCAAAGTCAGCAGCAGAGAGTGGTAAGTTAAGAGAATAAACACTACAGACTTTGGTAGTGGTATTTGGCCTACTGAAAATGAGTTATGAAACTTTACAAGCTTTAGCAGTAATATTAGAGCTAAAGAAGTAAATTCTCTTACATCTATCTCTTCTCTTAGATTGTTGCAACTCAAAGTAATAAGGATTGTTTAAAACTCAATAGTTAAAAACTTAGTAGCCCTAATGAACTATGAAGCTCTAGAGTTCAGTCAGTAAAAATATGCCATCCTATCTAGAACAAATACCTCTAAGATATCTTTCTAAGGATTTTCTTAACTTTCTACTCTTTTCATTCATTCACAAAGATAGAGTCTGGAAGGTCTTTGAACATCTACTAAGTATAAGATTAATAGGTATAGTAGTCAACTTAATGATATTGAATACTAGATACAGTTTTCTCAATGCTAGTGGAAGCTTCAGTTGGTAGATTATGTACCCTATCTGCTTTTTCACTACATAAGGTCTAAGCTGCTGGTGTGACAGTTTAGCTGAAGAACAAGTAGTATAAATGTTCACAGCATTTAGATATATCTTGTTGCTAGATTGAAAAACTAGTGTAGAGGTCTATATTTAGTTGTAGTATAGGATTATATCTTCTTATAACTCATGAATCACTGACTTTGCTTCTTCCAGTACTGTATTCATCCATTTAGTAAACATTGCAGCACTTTTTACCTTGAACTCTTAATAGTGTAGTTTGAAGTCTATCTAAAAGAGATGACTTATATCTAAGAGAAATTGATATTGCTTAGTGGAAATATAGACATAGTTGTTATGTTGGAACTTGTTATAGTATACATGGTATGCCTGAACCCTTATATTTTATTTTTATTTTATTTTATTTTAATCTATTTTCTTTGATTTGATTTCTCTTTTATTTCTTGGATGATGAAGAGGTATGTAATTGCAGTTACATGATGCATCACATGACATGATGTCATAAGCCTAGAATCTGGAAGAAAGGCTGGAAAAATGATGTCAAAGTGTCTATGGCATGTTTACCTCATGGTGTATACATAGTATACTCATAGGTAATGCATGGATATTAGGGTAGGGCCATTTATCACTAAAAAAGACCATATACTTGTAGTATATAGAGAGTAGGAATATATCAGGAACCCTTTGTTGAGTTCTCTTGTGATCCTCATGAGATTCTCATCTTATAAGATTATTTAGTATGCTATTGACTATCTTGATTAGTGGTTGCTACAACAGAACTCTACTTAGATTATACTAGTCACTTTGCTGCTTATTCACAAACAACTAGAGATACTAGTTGAGTTCTTGGTTAATATATTCTGTCTATCTATTCAATTAGAAATATTACACTGTTGATGAAGCAATCTCAATTTCATTATAGCATTATTATGCTGGAAAATGCTTTTTTGTAAAAAAAAAAACAAGTAATATTATAAGGTTTTTGAGCATATAAGACCTCATTAAAAGTATTAGTGAGAAGATCTTATGCTTCTAGATAATGTCTCAGGCTCTCTTGAGTAGATACTGACTAGAGAGATGGTGTGGTAGCCATTAAACAAACCAGACTTCAGACTTGGAGCCTATTAGAACAGACTTAGCAGAGTATTTTGAAATGTCTAGCTATCTGCTACTCTAGCTTGTATGTATACAGAGACTACTTGGTGATAACAGAAACATACTATAATACTGTTCTCTAGAAAACTATAGAGAAAACAATATTATTCACTTGCTAAAGAAATAGAAACACTAGAACTATACTAAAAAGTGATGTTATCTACTCAAGAAAGACTAGCTACAAGGAATGAGAGCTCAAGAGCACAATTGAAATAGCCACAAATTATTCTTTCTAACTTCATTCTTTCACATTTATAAGAGCTCTTTTAAGAGTTTTATGAGTTCTAATTGTTCTCTATACTATTGTTTCTATATCTTCTATTAATTTCTGATACTGATGATGTTCTCTTTGAATTCTTTAGTGTACAGTTAAGGGCTAGTGTTGCATAGTTCTTGTTGCATCTTAGCATAATCTCTTCTCTGCTTGACTCCTATCAGTGCTCTCTGCAGTAACAGTAATGTGAGTTGGAATGAAGTGTATTCTTTTAGACATAGAGTCTACTACTATCATTACTGTATTAAACTCTATAAACTCTGGAAGTTCCACAATGAAGTATACACTGATAGTTTTCAACTGAGAGTCAAGTATTGGTAGCAGATATAACTCCCTAAGAAAAAGATAATATACTGGCTTAGTATACAAGCAAAGATTACATATACTAATATACTAGCCAACATGTCTCAATATCTAGAATAAAGTGTGACTATTCTATAGCAGAGATTCACAATGTTGAGAATATACACCTTACTACAAAACAAGAATAAACTATTGTCTTCTGACTATTCTAAGAACTACAATGACTTTGCTACTAAATTACAGAGTTTGTACATAGTTTAGGCCACCAGTTTCTCTTATTCACCTAGTTGATTTTTTTATTGGATATCTATCAAGAGAGCCTTTTCCCCACCTTCTAATTTACTATACTATCCTCTAATACTCTAGCAACAAAGAACTCTAGCCTGAACAATACTATGTCTTGATTGTCTTGAGAACTACTACTATGATCTATTCACCTTGACAATGTATCAGACTTACACATAAGCTTCTCTAGACAATAGTATAATTGTCATATACAAGTCCACCTGTCTGGAAACAATGTCCCCACGGTGAAACCACTTCTGAACCATACAAGCCCACCTTCCACAGCGGCCACCTTTCTCGCAACATGTCTTATGGCAGTGCTGCAATCCTCCGGGTATTCCATCTTTCATGACAGAGAT
>Ga0157364_1004996_pt1 | contig 13379 bp, 11 predicted proteins | sample AttsexASBM2_FD_111476 | JGI IMG/M metagenome (GOLD analysis project Ga0157364, IMG submission 111476) | Fungus gardens microbial communities from leaf cutter ant in Ribeirão Preto, State of São Paulo, Brazil - Atta sexdens ASBM2 | ecosystem: Host-associated > Fungi > Mycelium > Unclassified ... | reverse complement strand
TTGTTGTAGCAACCACTCGTCACTCAAGGACAAATGATCTCACAACGAGCAAAGCTCTCCAATGGGCTATCAAGTAAAGAGTGGGGGAATTACAAGAGAACTCGACAAGGAGCCCTCGTTGCATTCATCTACTATATATACACATGGCTCCTGGTCCATGCTACAACAATATCTATCCGGCCCTTAAGTCCATGCCACTACCTCATGTCCATTACTCATCCACCATGCGTCTACCTTAAGGCCACCATGCTTCCTACATGTGCCCTGACGTCATACTCTTAATCTCCACTGTACATGTGCATACCATGTGTATACCATGAGGAACCCATGTCCCTTGACATCATCCTAACCCTAACTCCTTTCCAGACTCTTCCCGATCCTTCTAGACCCTAAGTCCTTCCAGACTGCTCTAGCCTCTGTCACATGACTTCCAGGTCATGTGCCTATCTTCTATCTCTCTTCCGTTGTAGACTAATAATTATAATACTTAACCCTAACCCTAAAGTCTGTCCACACTCTCGTCTTATAACAGTGCTGATTGAGACTACTTTGGCACAGCCGATCATGTTGTCATACCCTCAACCCAACTCCATGCTGTATCCTCAAGGTATCGATTATAACAATGTCCACAGTATTGAGAAATACCATATTATTAGGATTGGATACAGATACAGAGGTATATTCCATATTAGAAATATCAGACTTGAAGATAGTGAACTTGTTTCTTTTCTATCTCTTTCTTATTATTTAAATCTCTCTTATTTTTTTATTTTGATTCTTCTTTATCTTTTTCTTATTTTGAATCTAGTAAAGGGAAATAATGTAATATCACGTATAACTGTTATAACTATTATAGTAATATAACAAGATATAATAGCTATTACAAGCTGGTCATATATATTAAAGTCACAGTCACAACATTATGTGACACATAAAAAGATGATGTCATACATTATATAATAAGATAATTTATATATATACATAATTTATAGCATTTAGATATAAAGTATATATAGACTATATATTAGCTTTTATTCTAACTTTGTACTTAAGCCATAACAATCTACAAATCTTGTAATATCCTCTATCTTCAACTTTTGTTAGTATAGCTCAAAATCTATTCTCAGAAGATAATTTGTATCAAGTAAAAACAAAGATTGCTGTATAAATGGATACACATAATTATTATGCTAGAAAGAGGTAGAAGTTCATGCTAGTCACTTTGTTTCTCATTTATAAACAGCCAGAGATATTAGTCAAGTTCTTAGTTAACTCACTCTGTTTATATATTTAATTGAGGATACTATATGGTCAAGAATACTACTTCAATACCAAGCATACAATAAAGTATTTTAGTGAAGAGAGTGATAAATTGAGGCCTATAGTTGGAGACAACACAAGTAGAGGAGTTATGGAGCTTCTAGACTGTTAGATATGATTCACATCTTGTTATCTGAGATTTGATAATGAACTCTTGGAAGTCCAAATTAGCAACTTGTCAAAATTAAAGATGGTAGACTCTATTTATTTTCATTTTCTTTCTTATTTTATACTTAGGATTAGATGTTAGCATAACATTACATGTTATGGTTACACAATCATGCACTACACAGAATAATATAAAAGGTTTTAGAATAATGATGTCATACCATATGTCAACAGCATATAGTACATATGCTCTTTAGGATAGACTAGAATTAGTATAGCATAGACTATGAGCTCAGTGTATATAAGGTAGACACTTTGTACTTGGAAATCTATTGAGTTCTCTTGTGTAAATCCTATACAAGATTCTTTTTTGCTCTATCACCTAAGCTTAAGTTATAATACAACTTGCATTATTCAGATATAGGAGTCAGAACAACCTTTAACTTCAGCTTGTGTACTATATCTTTATTAGTTGCAATAGTCACATATTTCAGAAGAAGTACTCAAGATGTCCTAACAGACAAGTCTACTAGAAGATAGGAGGTATGTTGTCACTAACACTGAAAGATGGTAATAGTTTTAGTCAATTTTCAGGATAAGACTTTACAGTATAACTACTAACTTATATACTAAGTATACTATCTAGGGTAGTTATCTGTCATATGCAAGTCCACCTGTCTGGAAATTACATCCATGTGGTGATATCATCTCCTAATTATACAAGCCTACCTTCACCAATGGCAGCCATCTTTCTTGCAACATGCCTTAAGGCAGTGCTGCAACTATCCGGGTATTCTGTCTTCCATAGTGGAGATACTCCTATTTGACTCGGTCTTCTATGATGGAGTTACTCCTGTCAGTGTCTCAATACTGAAACTTCTACTCGGAGTAATAAGGGTTATACTACTGAAACTCCGAGCATCTCCTATAGTAGAAAGTCATATATAAGACTAGTAGTTACACTGTAATTCACTAGTTTGATAATTGACAAAGATAACTTCTTATTGAACTCAATCTCTGGTGTTCAACAGCAACACACCAAATCAGTACTCACTCCCCTTTCAGACTTCTCTCTATCATCTGAAGTTGTGACCATGTGGCAGACAGATGGTGCAGCACATAAGCTGAAGCCAAGGTTGTTCTACAAGTCCACACAACTCCGAGTCCATCTTGCGGACTTTCATCCCCAGTGTGAACTGCACCTGATATTATCTGGGAATGGAGATCATTAAGCAAGTTACTCTGGTTCTGATGATTCTCAATGTCTGGTATAGAGATTTATAGAGTTATTAAGGGTTCAGCAAGAATATTCAAGATGAAATGGAAGTTGTGATCTATACCAGAAGAAAACAGGGAATGTATATAGAAAAGGAGATATTATCTATAGGTTGGGGTAGACATGGCTAGATTAAAATATATAGTCTTAGACACTAAATCTACTACTGTCATTACTATATCAAACCCTATAGATTCTGGAAGCTCTACTATGAAGTTTATATTAATGGTTTTCTACTGTACATCTGTAGCTACTCATAGTTTTAAAACACTAGCTCCAGAGTCTTTCATCTACTGGTGTGACTGGCTATCTATGAGTTATGGTAAAGTATGACAATGCAATAGTGGAGTTCTATGATGTTTGAGATATAAATCTTGTTATAAAACAAGAGTAGACCATTATTCTCAAACTACTTGATAAAGTATACAGATCTTGTAGATAAGTAGTAGAGCTTCTTCAATGCCTTGACAATAGGTTTTATTGTTGACATGAGTGATTGTCATAGCAAATTCCTGCAAGGAGGTCTTGTTCTTTACCTTTTGCAGCAACTTCTTTGAGTGCCTGAACAACAAGAAACTCTAGCTTGAGTAGCATCATATCCTAATTGTATTGTCTTGTAACCTACTACTATGATCTGGTTGATGGAACAGCATATTGGACCTGCCTATAGACTTAAATAGTCAATGATAGAGTAGGAAATCAAATCTTGCCAAGTAGAGGGACTACCATACTACAGTTGAGTTTCTTGATAGTTATGACATATTTCAGATTTTTGTAGTCAGTCCAAATTTCTACTAGGATTTTTACATCTTCCAAGAAGTAGCACCACTTCTCTAATGCTTATATGATAGCCAACATCTTCTTATTATATATCTTGTAGTTATATTCCACCAAGAAGAGTGATTTGCTGAAGTACATAACTAAATACTATTTACCATCATTTATGGATATTTGAGAGACAACCACTTCTATAGCAAAGTTCAAGCTATCAGCATAGATATAAAATAGGGTTGAAGTATCAGAGAAGGCTAGAATGGAGACAGAAGTGATAGCTATGTTAAGTGAGTTAAACATACACTATTGTTCAGAGCCTTATATTCAGATATTATTACTTCTAGTAACATCAAAGAGGGAGTAGGCTATGTTCAGAAAGTCATAGATCAACCTTTACAAGGTTTATTTCTCTAAGATAACTAGTTCTAGATACTTTATCCTCTGTCTGTCAAACTCATACTTTTCAGAATGTAGGTACAACTTGTGCTTGGCTAAAACCTCAAGAACTTTATATACTATTTTGTAATAGTCTTCTAATGTCTAATTAAATATGAGGATATCATCCAAATATATAATTATAATCCCCTCCACTATAAGATCTTTATTAGAATAACTAAGTCTACAAAGTTTGGGTCTTCAGAAGAAATCTAAGAGAACAGAATAAGGTCTTCTGAAGGTAGTGACTATAAGTACTTCTACACTCCAGTACTTCTACACTCCATTCTAATCTAGTAGAACAGTTCTGAGGTAAGTAGAAAATAATGACAACTAGATGGCTAGGAATCTTGATGGAAATATCTAGAAAGTTGCCTAGATAGGCAGGAAGTATGAAGTAATGATGATAGAATCAGTGGCTGCAAAAGTGGCTGCAAAGTAGTAGCACTATAAGCTTGGAGCAGAGTTCTTAATAGTCATCAAATACTATAGGCTTTGCATAGGGTTAGATTGGGTTGTAAATACTACAAACTTGTTATAGGATTCTGAGCTAGCTATGAAAAAGGGTTGGATCCTCTTACAATTCCTAAAAATGTTATTCATTATAGTCTGAAATGTAGCAGGGCTATTAGTTATCCCAAAAATAATTACCAAGAGTTCAATAGTTAGTACAAAATATAGTCTTTCACTCATCACCTGCTTTAATTTGTATGTTAAAACTATAGCAGATGTTCAATTTGGTAGAATATTTGGTACTACAGAGTTGCAAGACAAGCTCAGAGATAAGGAAAAGTGAGTACTTGTTCTTGATTGTTATGGAATTAATAATTATGTAATCTTGTACCAACTAGAGTCAGCTATTTATTTTCTTGATGAAGAATATTAGCATGGTTATGGAAGATTTCAAAGTATATTTTATCTGTATAGAGGTTTTTAGTGAAAAAAGCATCCTGCTCTATCTGCTCTATAGGGAACAATAGATAGACCTTAGATGACTTGGGCCTAGCTCCTGGAGTTGGTTTAATAGGATAGTTCTAGTGGCAATATTTAGAGAGAATGTAAAAGTCATTTTTAGCAAAAACTAATTCAAACTTCTTAATATAGAGTAGAAGTATCTGATTAGTCTTTTCCACTATCTGCACTTACTTATAAGCAACAAAGTGTTATAACTTAAGTCCTTGAGTAAAGACAAAAGATGACTTTTGTATTAAGTAATATAAAAAAACTTAATAGAGTTTCTAGTACAAGATAGTCTATCTTATATACTACAGATTGTGATCTGTACACACACTACAACTAACCTACTCTAAAGTCCATGTGTACTCCATAAGGCTAATATACTATTATCATGCTGTTTGATATCATCTGTTCCAAAATCTTTTATATTCTTTTCTGTGTTATATGTTTGTGTGACTGTGACAGGTGTCATGCCTCTGTCATGCTTTGTAACTTGTGTGTGACTATCACATCACACCATCTAAAATTAAAAAAGTAAAATGAAACTAAAAATAAAATAAAGAAAAATGAGAAAAAGATAATAAAATAAAAATAAAAATAAAATGAAACCAAGTCTATTGTTCAAACTAAGCCTCTGAGAATAGATAGTCATAATATAGAGATTCAGAACAGAGTATTCAGAAATTAGCCAGATCATATACAAATGGTTTTCTAGTTTCTATTAAATAAATATTACAAACTTTATTCAGCTTGTATTTCTACAAATAGTAGACTGATTTTCACAAAATAAGTTGTGTTGGAAAGCCCAAAATAAGAGCTATCTGCACATATATAGGATATACGAAAGTAACAACAAACAACCAAGATATCAGGCCATCAGTAACTGTAAAAGCTTTGTTAGCTGATATCTCATAAACTGCTAAACAGATTTACATGATCAAACTTGCATTGGAAAGCACTCATCAAATGGTTTCTTATTAAATATGATATATTATATAAAGATTAGTATTTATAGAGATACAAGCATATCAATGTCATTGCTTCTTTTTCTCTTACCACCATCTTGCATGGTAGCGCCTATTGGAAATATAGCGAATAAATTCATTTTTTCTACTGCTTTCAGCTCTTCAAACATATCTAACTCACAAGAATCTGTTTTACCAACCATGTTCCCTACAAACCACATGGGGATGGACATTCCTACAGGATTTGTACTTGTAAACAGCTTTGAGGTAAGAGGAAGAACTTCCTCTACTAAAAAGAATCTTTCCAGAGACTCTTTGATGTCTTCTACCCGCTCTTCTATCATTTACCATGAAAGAATGGCCAACAACGGTATGGACATTGATCCAGAACCCCCCGCTGAATCTCCTGCTTTGTCTTATGAGATGGAGCAGGAGAAGGTAACACATCTCAGAAATGCGGCTGGGACCCTAGGAAACACGAGGCTACAGAATGGAATCAATGAGGCCTTCTCTATTCAACTGGAATGTGTTGGCCATGCCAATCAAGGTGAACGACAACCATGCAACACAGCCCTCAATGACAATGATGATAACATCATTAACATCCAACTTCCATATGACCCCAATGCATCTACTGAGCCAGAACTTTGGAGCGGTAACTTCCATCCAATTTCCCTTCATAGTTCCATTGAACAAATTGCTTCTGATACTAAAAGTATTAAGGACTCACTCAATTTTATGGCAAGGTACATTTCAAATAAAAAAGTAAATTCAAGCAAGGCAAACGAGTTACAAGACTTTGAAGGCATTGGAGATTCAATCTGGAATTTTCTCTCTGCTGTTTATCAAGCTAACTGGGATTCATTTTACATGGATAACAAATCTAAATTGCTCAGGGAGAAAATCATGTCCAAGTTTTCAACAAGGACTGTTCCAACTGCTGTCAAAAACAACAAGGAACAGCATAAACCTGTACCTGTTACTATTGATAAGGTTCCCCTGCTGCCTCCTCTCCTGGTCAAATCAAAGAAGGAAGTTAACATTATTTCCAAATACTTCCAGAACAAGAAATCTTTGGCCGAAAACTTGAATCAGGTTGGAAACAACAATCCAGTTAGGTCATACACACAAGCTACTAAAACATCTGCCAATACATTGGATGTACTCAAGATCAAGGAAGCTTTTCCGGCCCTCAATGCAAATAAAACTGATCAAGTGAACAACATCGTTAAAGACAACCCAAAACCTAAACCAAGAATTCAAATGACGACCAAAGATCCCTCAAGGAAACAGGTGATTATTCCAATGAGCAAAGAAAATAATAATACTTTCATGAAAAATTCATTGCTACATGTGGCTAACATTAACAGACAACTTCGCAACGTAAAATCGGAGGTACTAGTTGACTACATTCATTCTTCGATTAGTGATGATTTAATTAATAGCTGATTCTTTCAACCTTGCTTTGTCAACTCTGACTAACCCTTGTCCAACTAGGTATTCTGACATGGCAGGAGAGTCCAATTCAGTAATCGACCTCATGTTTCTTTGCTATGGGTCGTCCAAACTTGATTGTCATTCTATTCATCCTGAAAACTATCTGTCTTCTGACTATGCTCCCCTTTCCATTGATATCTCCATCCACAAAGAAGTCATCCACACTTCAAAATTTTCGATTCCTCCAAAGAGCAACCAAGAAACATTCTTTATTGAAGAAATCATTTCGAACTTCAAAAACTTGGACATGTCTGACATTGGCAACACAGAAAAATTGGAATGCATAGTCAACCAATTTGGAGCGATCATTGTTTGAGCTTGGACGAAAAACGCCAAGAAATCTAGAATTTTCAAACATTCCAAGCAATGGTGGACAGATGAATGCAGTCGTTCTCTCAACAACTATAGAACAACAAGAAGCCTCAAAAATTGGAAGAATTTCAAGAAGGTAGTCAAGACAGTAAAGAGATTGTTCTTTGATGTGAAAATCCAAGAAGTTGCCAACAAAAGTCGTGGTCCTTGGAAACTAATGAATTGGATTAAGAGACGTAAGCTCCCAGCCATTGAAGCCATCAAGTATAATGGTCACCCATGCTTATCCCCAGAAAGCCTATGGGATGTTCTCCATAGCACTTTCAACACCGCTCTCAACATCCTCAACGAGATTGAGCATAAACTCTCTTCACAATGGTTTCCCTTTTCCAAAGAAGAATTCAAACAAGCGATCAGCAATTGCAACGATTCGTCAGTGCCTGGACCTGACAAACTAATCTGGCGTCATTTGAAGTCCATTGTCAACCAAGATGATTGCCTCATTAACATCATCAACATTGCAAATTCATACTTCAAGTTAGGACATTGGCCAAACTATTTCAAATATTCATCTACAATTATCATACTCAAACCCAACAAGACGTCATACGACCAACCGAAGGTGTTTAGACCCATTGTCCTTTTGAATACTTTAGGGAAACTCATCGAAAAAGTCATTGCAGAAAGACTTCAATTCACAGTCACAAGCAACGATTTCATTCACCCAAGTCAATTAGGTGGCTTAAAATTCAAGTCCACCATGGATGCTAGTGTAGCGCTCACTCACATCGTTCAGTCAGGATGGGTCAAAGGCAAAACAACAAGTACTCTTGCATTTGACATCTCACAATTCTTCCCTTCCCTCAATCATCAACTCCTCACTCTCATTCTCGAGAAGGTGGGTCTTGAGTCTAAAGTATCCTCTTTCTTCGTGAACTACTTAGTCAAGAGGAAAATGAATTACATTTGGAATGACTTACATTCCCCTGATTTTGAGATCAATGTTGGAGTAGGCCAAGGGTTTGCTCTTTCTCCCATCTTATCAGCTTTATATCTCACTCTGTTTTTATATATTCTTGAAAAATGTCTTAAAAATCTAAAAATTCCTATTTCCATTCTTTTGTTCATAGACGATGGTCTCATCATTGTGCAGAACAAATCCTTGGATATATCTAATGCTCATTTTTTTTGTAGTTATAATGTACTTTCTAAACTTCTTGACAATTTTGGTATTGTCATCGAACATATGAAAACTGAAAATTTCCATTTCAATAGATCACATGGAATCTTTAATCCTCCACCTCTAGATCTATTGCCAATTGGAGGTCCCATTCTGTGCCCTAAGGATACTTGGAAGTACCTGGGCTTTATTTTTGACAGAAAACTAACGTTTCACCAACATATTGACTATTATTCAAACAAAGAAATTTTGACAGTCAAATGTATGAAGCTACTGGGAAATTTGTGTTGAGGAATAAACCCCATTCAAAAACAACAATTGTACAGATGCTGCATTCTTCCTATAGCTCTGTACAGTTTTCAACTTTAGTTCTATAACAAAGCTCCTATGTCGTACTATATGAAAATCTTGGACAAAATGCAAAGAAGAGCTGCTATCTGGATTTTAGAGGCTTTCAAAACCTTGCCAACAGAAGGAATCGAAGCAATTGCTGGAATTATACCAATTAAATTCCATCTTCAAAAACTTGCTAGAAGATCTCAAATTCGTCCCTTCAAGCTACCTTCCAACTACATCATCAGAGACTTAATGGACGATGCACACAATTTGTTCAAAAAACCAAATCTTCACGCAGTCAGCTCTCTCACGAATCGACAAAAGAACATCGCCAAAGGCCATCTTATTGACTCATGCAATAAGGCCTATGGTATTTTCCCATCTTTCTCTCCTCTTAGCTGGAAATTTACTCCAGGTTTTTGGTTAACTGACAATTTTTCTGATCGCTTTTCTTTTAATCCAGTTAATAAAAAAGAAAAAGACAATTTTCATGTTCAGGAACTTGATAAAATGGTCCTCTGAATCTCTTCTTCCCCAACCACAGCCTTTGTTGTAACAGATGCTAGCATCAAGAATGACATCACTACATCTGTATCGCACTTACATGTAGCCAATCATCCTCTCGTCAAAATGGTTCATCATGCTGTGTTCATAACAAGTATGGAAGCAGAATTGTTTGCTATTAGATATGGCATCAATCAAGCTTGCATCAAAGAAAACATGTTTAAAATCATCGTTGTCACCAATTCCATCCATGCTGTAAAGAAAATATTCAACAGCAAATCGCATCCATTCCAATCTCATACCATGGCCATTCTTAGCATGTTGCGTCATTTCTTTAACAAAAATCATGAGAATTCCATTGAATTTTGGGAATACCCTAGCCACCTTAAATGGAAATTTCACAAAGACGTCGATAAAGATTCCAAGTCATTCAATCCTATTCCCTCTTACCCTTGCAAAATATCTTGGGATTATTGCAAGAAATCTGATAGCGACGACATTATCAACCAATGGAAAATGACCTTTCAAGCATCGGATGGAAAAGAAAAGCATTTCCTAGACCTTTTAGATGACAACTTCAACACTATCGTGCCTGCATACACTAAAGGAGGTCCTTGGCTATAAGTCTTTGGCCATTCCAATTCACTTTGTGCTCGAGCTACAAGAGCCATCACCAACCATGCTCCTATTGGAGAATATTGGTTAAGATTCTTCCCCAACGAGGACTTTAAATGTCCTTACGATGATTACCCTATCGAATCAAGAAGGCACATTCTCTATGAGTGCAAGAGATTTAATGGTTATTGGAACCCAAGAAGAGATTCTTTGAACCATTTCATTATGTTCTTGATCTTCAATCCTAATGCTTTCGCATTTGTGGACAATTAACGTATTACACCAAGTAGAACTTGGTGTTGTGTTTTCTCTTCTTCTTTTTCATTTAGTTTCTCTCTTTTTCTTTTCTCTTTCTTTTCTTTTTCCTTTTCTCTTTTCATTTTTAGCCCCCTGTTAGTTTGCTTCTCTTGTATGTAGTTATGAAGTAACTACCACAGTCTACTACTATATGCTGTGTAATAAATTGTTGAAAAAAAAAAAGCATATCAATGTAGTGACATAATTAGTCACCTTTTAAAATTAGCCTGATATTTGCTATGACAGATGACAGCCCCACCAAGTATGAGTTTTTATCATATGATGGAAACAGCTTGCATATAGACCATTACTATTTTGTACAAATACTTCTGTATCTGAGAATTAGATCTTAGACTTAACAATATTAGTTTTCATCATTGACATTTGTATTAATCTTAATTGTCATCATTATTGAACTTCTAAATCACTTCTAAACCTCTGAGAGTACATCCAAGGTTTAGATATCATAAACAAGTGAGTAGTTCATTTTGTAATAGTAAAGAATATATCTGGAAGGAGAAACCATTTGTAGAAAAATTGCAGAAGATATTGGAAGAGCATAGAAAAATTATCCACTATATGTGAATATGAATCTGGGATGATCTTAGCTTCAGTAGATGTACTGTACTTCTACATGTTGTGATGGTCATATTTAGAAAGAGAGTTATAATAGGAAGTAGATCATGGAGGAAGTTAAACTTCCAAGTATGTGCACTTAGAATAGTGTACTATACTAGTTGATTTTTAAGCTAAGAAACTACAGAGTATTTACATGTTATAAATTAGGTCCAGAGTTCTATAAAAATTATAAGAAGCTATGTAATTAGCAATAGAGTGATCAGATATAGAAAGGAATCAAGTTGATCTATACTAAAAGTAGTGTATAGACTGAAAGAAAGATATTCATTTTTACAGATGTTTTGGGTGGAGCAGAGCTTAGGTAAGCATAATCTGTATTGGAGTCAGATAGATTAGATATGTTCAGATAATATGTGACAGCTCTACTCTATACTTTACAGACATATCATAAAAAGGTTTTTTATCCTTAGAGTTATTGGTAAGAGTATTGTGACAATCACTAGTCACAAAACCAATAGCATTACTAAAGTAAACTCAATAAAGAATATCTCATGGAGATTATAAGAGAACTTGATAAGAAGTTTCCAATAAATTGCCACTCTACTTATATGATATATATATGGTCCATGCTAACAATAAATAACCTTGCCCTAAAGTCTATGCATCATCCATAAGTATACCATGTGTATACTATGAGGTAAACATGTTATTAACATGCATCTTAATATTATCCTTTTAGTCTCTTCTCTCAGAGTCTAGGCCTATGATGTCACATCATGTGACATGTCATGTGACCATGGTCATATGCCTCTTCATTGTCCAAAAGAAAACAAAAATAAAATAAAATAAAAATAAAATCAAAGAAAATAAAGAAAAATAAAATAAAATCAAAATACAATACTAGAGTTTGAGTGTACCATGACAAAGAGTAGAAAAGAGGCCTAAGTGATATAATTTCAGTATGTAAATTTTTAACTTCTCTATTTTCTTTTTATCTTAGTATTTTGAGCAATAAGTAGAATAGTAAGTTATAAATACTTCTTTTTTTGCTAGTTCATCTCTGGATTGTATTACTTAATCCAGGTAAACCTAAGGATGAGATCTTATTTCCATAGACTAGAGATTGTAAGCAATATTTGTTTGGTATGTGTTTTGTAATAAAAAACTATATCTACTACCTTGGATATCTAGTGTCAAGATTGAGGAAGTTGGACTTGGTTTATTTTATTTTTCCTTCTCATTTTTATTTTATTTTCTATTTTCTATTTTTAGAACAACTAGGGTTAGGGTTGATCAGTCATGCTGTCACAGCAATCACCTGATGGCAAAGTTACAAGACAGATCACAAGACTTGGGAGAATTTAGTAGAAGATTTGAGAACAGATGACATCATACAACATGGACACCACATGTTGGCCTCATGAACTACACATGGTTGTTTAGGGTAGGGTGCACAGTACTTAGCATGGACCATCTGTAGAACTATATAAGGTAGACTAGTTTGTAGAAGAGTTCTCTATCAAGTTCTCTTGTGTTACTTCAATACAAGAGTTGTTCTTTTGTCTAACCCTAAAAAACTTAAGATCATAACATCTAGCCTGCTTCATTCAGGGGTTCTATCAATGTTGAATACTGGCATAGCCTTTGAAAGTATGTATGTATTCAGGTGGTGTTTCTCCTATAGCATCAGAGTCAACTAAAGCATGTACTGTGAAGGATTTGGAGGTATCAGTGGTTTCCAAAAAGATTGGCAAGTATAGAGAAGTTTTATAGGTATCAAGGACACTAATGGTAGGTTGGAGAGGAAGTTTCTTCTTCTATCTTGGTCAGTGGGAAAGTAGGGTGATGACAGCATAAGATGAGAAAATGGGTGTGTTTGAGTAGTCATTATTCTCCTTGTATTCTTCTATAGGTAGTACAGTGAACCTATTATTCAGTGGCCAGAGCATACATATTACCAGTTGCTCTATGTAAAATTCTCATTAACTATGTTCTCACTGAAATTCTTAAGCTTCATGGACTTTAGCTACTGTGTTACTTCAATATCCTTCAATGTGTTCAAGTCCTCTATTAGTTCCTTCTATTGCTTAGAAATTAATTTCCAGATGTCCAGCCTAGTCACTATTGGGTCTGGAATTTTACATATTGATAAAGATCTTGCAATGCTTTCATCTTTGTTCTATACTTTAACTATCTCAACAGTGGTAATAATAGAGGTGGGAAT
>Ga0157364_1004995_pt1 | contig 13379 bp, 12 predicted proteins | sample AttsexASBM2_FD_111476 | JGI IMG/M metagenome (GOLD analysis project Ga0157364, IMG submission 111476) | Fungus gardens microbial communities from leaf cutter ant in Ribeirão Preto, State of São Paulo, Brazil - Atta sexdens ASBM2 | ecosystem: Host-associated > Fungi > Mycelium > Unclassified ... | reverse complement strand
TCTTATCAAACTTAGTCTTCCATAGCAGAGTTTTCCTATCTAATCTTTATCAGTATCTTATCTTTACTTAGAGTAATACACTGAAATCCTAAGCATCTTCTATATATCTAACTTATATATAAGACTAGTAGTTACATTGTAATTTGCTAGTCTGATAATTAATGAAGATAACTTTTATTAAATTTGATCTCTAGTATTTAATAGTAATATACCAAATCAGCACTTACTTTTATCTCAGACTTCATCTACTTATCTGAAGTTGCAACTATGTGGCAGACAGATGGTACAGTATATAAGCTAAAGCCAAGTTGTTTTGACAAGTTTGCATTACTGAGCTTATTACATAGAGTTTCCATACTTTATATATTCTTGAGCTAATACTATAGGCTTTTACCTTTTAGTGTGAACTATGTCTAACAGTTCTCTTGTAATCCCCACAAGATACTTCATTTTTAAGTTTACTTAGTAGTTTATTAGTCATCTTGACTAGTAGTTGCCATAATACTTTGAAGAATAAGTATCAAAATTATATTAGAAATACTATAATACTATTTTTAATAAAAATATATTTGACAAAATTTTACTATAAAAACTATGGGATTATGTAATTGAAATTGTTCCAGAGTATTATGACCTTAGACTTGGCTCAGGTTGCAACTTAGGCAAAGACTTGAGGAAAAATGGAAAATGAGTCAATTAGTAAAGCATAAGGATATTATTCTGTAGCATAAGGATACAGAATAATATCTATAGCTATATATATCTATTGACAATGAGGAATACATATGGCATCCTTGAGAAAACAATGAAAAAGAAAATGAGGAAGTCTCTACTTTTATATGAGGTACTAACTGATTATATATAAGGAAATAATAAGATGTAACAAATAAAGAAGACAGAAATGAAACAACTTTAACATATATTGTTCTTGCAGCAACTATCTATAAGACATAAGGTATTGATCATAACAATATTCTCTTTTTAGAATTCACATCCTCATAAACTTAGTCCAGAAATACTAAATCTCTAACTACATATAATACAACCAACTTTTTTGTTAGTCTGATAACAAGTTCTTCTTGTAATGTTAAGATGATAAAAAAGAGTTCATGTGGTGGCCCTCCTATGTATATTTCAATTGGAAATTCTTGTTTGTTTGTATACAAATTGTGTTTTTGTTTGATAAACTCAATAGTGACTTTTTTCCAATATTATTTGTCTTGTTCTCTATTTTATCAAAGAGTTCTATAGTGTAGTGGTGGATAAAAACTAGTCCAGGCATCTTTGGTCAATTGTGTTCTAAGGATATATTATATGATTTGTATAGAAACATGTTTTTATCTTAAACAACACCTTCTCTTTGTTTTCCTTTGTTGATGTCTATTGGTTGAGAAGTTTCTTTGGATGTTTCTTTGTATGCTTCTTATATCTATCATATATGTTTTTCCACTTGTTCATTCTCTTTTTCTTTGCATTGGTCCAATTCATCTACTAATAATGTTTGAATATAGTGTGCTTGTTTCTCCATGTCTCTATGTATAATATTTTATATATTATCCATTATGCTGTATATGTCTTCTCCAATTTACCCTTTGTATATATTACTAAACTGTAACAAGAAAGTTTCAATGTCTGCAAGTTCAATATTTGCTATATTGGCTAACTTGACGAGATTTTGAATTTACAGTTGAATGTCTACCATTTTTTCCAATTCTTGAATTATGTAGTGATACTTTCTTGTTCAATCTTTTTTTTCTCTGTTCAGAGTTAGGAAAAGATCCATGTTGTTGACATTACAAGCTATGTAAGGGTTAAGAGAGATGAGTGCAGTAGTAAATTGGTGAGCTATTTGAGTGAGTTTCTTGATGTTGGTGTAACTTTGAGATGTCAATTTGGATTTTTACCCCCCTCTTTTATAGGTTTCAACTTGAAATCCTTGTCTAATAGTCTTCAATCACTTTTATGGCATGTGGTAATCCTGATTCCACTATCCATTGATCATATTTATTCTTATAATCTTTCCAATGGACCAAGAATTGTGTGTTATATCCATATTTTTTATAATTCCATACCTCTTCTACTTCATATTCTTCCTCTCTATTAACAATATGTAGTGGTGGTGCTGGATCCATATGTTATTCTTTAAATTGTAGTTCTCTATATTGTGTCAGCAGGTCTTTTTTGAATATGTCATAAATTGCCCATCCTTCTGGTAGCTTCAGTTGAAACACTTCTTGACCAATGTTATTTATGATTTTAAAAGGTCCATATCTTTTCTGGTCCAGCTTCTTTGAGGGTTGATTTAAATGGATATTCTTGGTCTCTAGCTACATGTTGTCTCTTTCTTTTAAGTCTTGTAGATTCCACCTAATTAATTCTTTCTGTTTGACTGTCCATTTAAGAATGGTATACCATAGATAGTGTCTATTTTATTACTAATGTCTTTGTTTTTCATAAATTTTAAGATGAATGAAGGTTTTCTGTCACTAAAAACCTTCTGTAATACTTTATGTATCTTTTATATTCATCCTAATAGATCTTAGCTATGTCTTAGCTATGTCTTATAATGAGACTGCTATAGTTGTTGTCTTGAGTCTGATTATTTTGGTAAGTCAATTTACAATAACTATTATTGTATTTTTGTCATTTGATTTGGGAAGTAGTCTTATAATATTGATACTGATCTCTTGCCATGATTTTTCTAGTATTTCTAATAAATGAAGTTCTCTAGTCTGTTTCATGTGTTGTACTTTATTCTGTTAACATTTTGTGTATCCTTGGACATATTTCTTGACATTGTTTCTTATACCTGGCTACCAATAATTTCTCTTGATTAACTTGAGCATTCTTTGTTGTCACAGATGTTCTACATCTGCTGGTTCATGATTTTCTTATAAAATTTGCTCTTATATTTTCTGGTTATTTGTGACAAACTTCATTCAGCTTGTATCTCAACAACATGTGGACTGATTTTCACAAACTAAATTGCACTAGAAAGCCCTAAATGAGAGCTATCTGCACATATGTGGGATGTACAAAAGTAACAATAAATGACTGAGATATCAGGCTATCAGTAGCTGTAAAAGCTTTGTCTGCTAATATCTCATGAACTGCTAAACAGATTCGTATGATTAAACTTGCATTGGAAAGTGCTCATCAATCCATTTCCAATGATATATGAAGTGTCTCAAAGTAATAAGTATTGGTAGAGATATAAGTATATCAATGTAGTGATATAATTAGTTATCTTCTAAAAATAGCCTGACAGCTGCTATAATAGATGACAGTTCCCATCAGGTACAAGTTTTGATCATGTGATGGCAACAGCTTGCACACGGACTATTACTCTTTTGTATATATACTTCTGTATCTAAAGGCTAGACCTCAGACTTAACAATATTAATTATCCTTGTTGATACTACTTATTATTATCTTCTTATACTGAATCTCTGACACACCACTAAGTTCAAGTATCACAACCAGTGAGTGGCTTATTTGTGATATTATTTGGGACATAAATTCTTTTTTCTATATAAGTTATTCTATTATCTTTTCATGTTTGTTTATTGTATTTTTCTAGTTCATTTCTTACTTCTTATCCTCTAGTTTGATTTCTTCTGATTTTATCCAATAATATGGTTTCTTCTACTACTTAGTTTTCTCTGAAAATTGCTACTTCTGCTTTTGTGCTAACTCTTCTTGTCTATAGCTCATCTTTAAGCATCTTGATGTTCTTGACAATATATATTATGTTTGTTTTCTCTGAAATGTATTGTAGTATGAAGTCATAGTCTTACAAATTTAAATATCATCTTACTTGTCATTCATTGAGCTTGTATGGCTCTTGGAAATATTTGAGATTCTTGTGATCTGTCCAGACTTTAAATTCCTCTGTAGTATTCAATAGATATTGTCTTCATTTTGTTAGGGCTTCTAGTATGGCAAGTAATTTTTTTCCATATATCTTATAATTCCTTTTGGCTGGCTGCATTGTCTATTAAAAATGTGATGGGTTTCCATTTTCCTTCTTGTTTTTAGGATAAAACTCCTCCAATAGCATGTTCTGAAGCATTAGTTTCTACTCTGAATTTTCCTTCTCTCTTTGAAAAAGCAAGTATAGGTTGACTTGTAATTTTATTCTTTAGTTCCTTGAATGTCTTTTCATGTTTGTTATACTATTTCCATTCTTTCTTTTCTTTGAGCTTGTTGAGAGGTTTTGCCATGTGACTGAATTCGTTGATAAAGCATCAATAAAAGTTTGCAAATAAAAAGCTTTTTGCAAATCCCAAGAAGCTTTTCACTTCTTTTATCTTGGTAGGAATTTTTCACTCTTTGACTGCCTTGACTTTATCATTTTCTATTTAGAATTCTCTTCTTCCAACTACTACTCTTAGTATAGGTATCTCCTTTATGTTAAAATTATACTTTGATTGTTTAAAGCAGAGATTATGTTTCTCTGCTATCTTTAAAAACTAAATTGTTCTTTCTTTCAGTTCTTTCTTGGTCTTGATGAATATAACAAAACCATCCATATAGTTGGCAAGTACTTCATTATATAAGAGCTTTTGGAATATACTGTTCATTATCCTCTGAAATATGTCTGGCAAATTGCATAACCCAAAATATATTACTTTAGGCTTGGATAATTCTTTGTTGGTTAAGAATGTAGCTTTCTATTTGTCTTATTCTTTGATTTGTATACTATTATATCCTCAAATAAGATCCAACTTGTTAAAGTATTTGGTATCTTTGAGCTTGTCAACTACTTTCCTAATTAAGAATAGTAGCATCTTGTTTTTTATCATATGTTGGTTTAGTTTTCTGTAGTCCTGTACTAATCATAATGATCTGTTCTTCTTTGGAATATAGAAACATGTACTATATATTATAAACTTGATTCCACAATTAGTTCTGTCTTAAGCTGTTTGTCCAACCATTGATTCAATACTTCATCCTCTTTGACTGTTATTGTATAGATCTTTATATTTAATTTCTTCAGAGCATCTTCCATTAGGTTGATCTTATGGTCTCACTTTGTTTGTTTTGGTAGTTTCTTGAATTTCTTCTTATTAAACAAGTACATGAATAGTTGAATATATTCTAGCAGATATTCTAGGTTGGTTGGGTCTAGTTCTTTTCCTACATCTTGTTATCCTTTATCTTGGTTATCTTTTAGTTGTAATATTTGAGATTTTGATGTAAATGATATGCTCTAGTATTATATTTTACAATCTTTTGGGTATTTTGTAAACTGTATAGTTCCTATGTTCTAATTTACTTCTAGATTGTACTTAACCAACTAGTCATATCCTAGAAACATATCTGTAGGATTTAAATTCATGACTGCTATATTAATTCATTCTATATATTTATTAATTTCCAGTTCCAATTATGTAAATTGTATAACTTCTCCATTCTTAGTTCTATCTATATTAAAAACCTTGAATAACCTGTCCATTGGTTCTGTCCTGATCTTTTTTTCTTTCACTAATCATTTATTTATTCCAGCATGGGTATAACCAGAATCAACTAGTACCTTTAGCTATAGTTTTATTATTATTAGATATTTTGATATTTGTTTGTATGTTTAATTCTCTTTCTTTATTGTCTTGTCAATATGGAATAATATATTGATTTTAGAAATTACTATATCTAGAGGTTTGTTGTACTATGCCTACTTCAAACCTCTAACAAAACCCTTTTGCTTGTTATCATCTTTATTATCTGATTCTTTCTGTATGCTTCTATTTTTTATTTTTTGTGCTGATCTGCAATCTTTTATGAGATATTTACTTTGTTAGACTTATAGCACTTTCTTGTTTCTTTTACTTTCTTTAGCCTTTGACAATTTTTTACCATATGTTTGTATATGTTGTAGTTGAAATACTTTAGTTTCTTATTTTTATCAAAATTGTCTTTAGACTTTCCAATATTCATAAGTGCTTCTTTGTTTTCATATATGACTCCTATTTTAGTTCTGTAGTCATACTTGCTCTCTGTGAATTCATATTCCTATCTAACTGATGTGATTATTATCTTTTATTTCTTCAAAGTTTCTGGTACTGCCATAAATAGATATCCTAATATTGTCTTGATAATATCACTCCTAATATTCTTTTTCAACAAGAATATGGTGTACATATCATTTATTTTAGCCTTTATTGCTAATGCTTTAAACTCAATCATGAAGTTTACTATATATTTCTTTTCTTGTCTAAATGTCTCAATTTTCCACTTAGTATCTGCTGCTTTGCTCTTATCACTAAATGTTGTCTTGATTTTCTTGAAAAATTCATCTCAATCCTAGATATCATCATCATCTTCTATCTGACTAATTTTTCTCTATGTATATATTCCTACAATATCCTCTCTAAGTCAGACTAATACTGTAGTTATCTTGTTGTTAGTTGCTATGATTTTGTTGCTCTTGAGAAATAATTAGATTTCCCTCTACCAGTCTTCAAATCTCATTTAGTCTCTATCAAACTATCTTGGATCTGAGACCATACTCTTTGATATAATTATCTGTACTATTTCTACTGGTACTAGTGTTGATACTGTCAACATATTCTCTAGTATTCCTGGTTTTGTTGTTCTATTCTTGTCTAGGGTGTATTCTTCTATAATATTTAATGATTTAAGTATTTATTTAAGTGTCTCAATCCCTATTTCTTAATGTTATTGAGCTGTCTTATTTGTTCATAGATTTTACTACAATAATTGTTATCTGTTTCTCTGTATAGTCTGTAGTGTCTTATATCACAATCTGTATTGCTATTTCTTCTAACAGTTCAACAATTTGTTTGTAGTCCCATCACAAAGTATATTCAAAAGTTCAATGACCTAACTGTTATAATGTTTCAGTAGTCTAACTACTATATACTCTTCTTTTATAAGATAAGCTTGACAACACTTTACCAAGTGTTATGACTTTAGCTTGGCTTAGGTTACAATTTAGGCAAAGACTTGAGTAAGAGTAGGGATTAAGTTAATTGGTAAAGTATAAGGATACAAGATAGTATCTATAGTTATATATACCTATTAATAATAAGAAACATATATAATATTCTTAAGAAACAATGATAAAAGAAAATGAGGAAGCCTCTACTACTCTATGAGATGCTGACTAATCATACATGTAGTTAAAGTAAGGCACAGTAAAGAATGAGTCATATAATAAAACCAATTCTAGCATTTATCTAGTATAATACAAACTCTTGTCAAACATGAGATTGTTGATTATGCAATTGTAACATCTACCATTACATCATCAATAAACACTACCACACCTTCTGCTTCTATCATATCTCTAAGCAAATCATTCACCATTACCTAGAAAGTCACTAGTAAGTTTATAAGTCTGAAAAACACTACTGTTGGCTCAAAGGTACTCTTAGACATTGAGAATGCTGCCTTTCACTTATCTTCTTTCTTAATTCTCACATTATTATAACCCCACCTGAGGTCTATCTTTATAAACACCTTTTTCTCTATGTTATCTATCAAATCTGATATTAGTGGCAATGGGTAATTATTTTTGATCACCCAACTGTTCAGATATCAATGATCTTGCACAATTCTCTTATTTCCATTCTTCTTCAGTACAAAAAACATCAGTAATATCTGTAGTGATTTTGATAGTCAAATATACCTCTTTCTTAACTAATTCTTTATGAATTTCTGTACTTTCTCTCTCTCTCTATTCTTGACCACAGATATATCTTTCTCTTTTTTGGCACAAAATATTTCCTGAGATCCATAGCATGATCCCATATCTTTCTCATTAGTATTCTCTCTAACGCTCTTTTCTCAAACACCTTCAAATATTTATGGAATCTTTTAGGAACTATTTCTTCTACTATCCTAATCTCTATCAAATCTTCCTCTTTCTCTTGTTTCTCCTCTATTATTCTTGCTATCTTTATTTCTTCCTTAACTATTAGCTTTCTAAACTCTTTCTTTCTTTCTCTTTGCACTTTCTTCTTCTTTTGCTCTTTTTATTTCTGCTTCTACCATCCTGGCTTCATCTACTTTGTCTTCCACTTCTTCCCACACTTGTCTAGACATCTTGTCATCTCCACCTCCCTATTATCTATGTCTTTTTTGTAGGAATCTGCATAAATATCTTTAGTTAGAACACTAAAAAGTTCTTTTGTAATACCGACACCACTCATATTGCTCAAACTAAGATCTGTACCATTCTCATTTTTTTGTAATAAATTTATTGTATTGTTATTTTTATTCATTAAATTAAAATTATTATTATTATCATTAAGAAAATACCTTTATTTATTTATACTGATTAGTATTTAATTTTCAGTAGATAGAAACCAAATGGTTAGTAACTAAAATATAATTCATTTTAAAAACATAAAATAGTTATTTTCAGTTCAATTTATGTCTTTCCCTGTCCATACTCTAAAAAGGGCGTATTTCCCTATATATTAAAAAAATAAGAATAAAGACAAAAAAAATAAATCAATTTTCTATCTATTAATATAAGTAAACTACCCCCCTACTACTAGGGCCTCCCCCTCTTCTCCAATTAATTTTTGGATTGTAGTATGCTAGTTACAGCATCCCTAATATTACACTTCACTTCTAATCTCCTATTACATTTATCTCTGCTCTCTTCTTATGCCCTTTGTAAACCAATTCCACCTCTACTGTATGCTATATTAGTCCTTTATGATTAAAGATACTATCCACATTCCTTACATATATCTATCTATTTAATATCTTCTTAAATTTATTCTTCTTCTTTACAAACTCTGAACTCATCACTAATTCTATTGCTTCACTGTCTAACAATGCCTCTATAATGATTCCTTCCTTATCTCCCTCCTGCTTCAATTTCATCTTCACTATTATCTTTTTTAACAATTTTTTCTTATTTTCTACTCTATTGCCATTATTTTCTACTCCTGTTTTTTTGTACTTCCACTGACTTTTCATTCTTTAATTTTTCATTCTTCAAAATTATCTTTTGATCCTTTTTTATTGTTCTTCTACTTTCTTCTCCTATGTTCATCATTTTATCTTTCAATACTTTAAATTTATTTAAGGACCTTTGTATTGGTTCTTTCTCCTGTCTACTCTCTATACTTTTACAATAATGGGCAATATGCTCAAAGCCTCCACAACTAGAACATTTCCTCTCCTGTATTACTATTTCTCTATTTCTTTTTCTTCTTCTCTTCCATACCTCTTGTCATCTCCACTTCTTCTCTGCTTTCCTTTCTTCTCTTATCCTTATTTCTTCTACCCTTCTCCATTCATTATCTATCCTCTTCTTCTCTTCTTTGTTTTCTCTTTGTTTTCTTTTTTTTGTTCTTTCTCTTCCTATATTTCCTCATTTTCTCTCTTCCTCTATTTTCTTTCCTGCTGTCTTTTTCTTTTCTGATCCTCTGCTACTTGTAATTCCAATATTTGTCTCTGTAAACTCAATAGAATCATGTTATTATTTGCTTCAATAATCTAATTGCTTCCTTTTCCTCTATATATCTGATCAATTTCTCTATATTCACTTGACTAATATTTATAATACTGCTTATTGCCATGGTGTCTGACAATGGAAAACAATCTCTTTCAAAAAATATTTCTTCTAAAATTTCCTTTGTAAGTACTAGCTGGTATTTTTCTTATTCAACCTCATATTGTCTACTAACTACCTCTCTACTACTTTACTAATTACTGCACTAATTGAACTTTTACACTATTATCCCTAAAAAGGAAATTTCTAATCTAGATGTTTTCTTACTAGATAACATTGCTACTCTGTATAAACTAGTTATGAGAAAATCTGTAGTATAAGTTTTCTATATAAAATAACTATCTACTATATCCACAAAAGATGTTATATTCAATATATACTAGTGGGTTACAGTACAAAAGAATGACCAAGCTTCCTCTGCCTGTGCTAACAATAAATAGTTCTATCCTAAAGTACATATGTTATCTATGAGTCCACTAGACTATTACCACAAAGTAAATATATCTCTGATATCATTGTTCTAGTCCCTTCTACTATGTTTCAGATCTTATAATATCAAATCATGTGATATATCATGTGACTGCAGTCACATGTCTCTTCATCATTCAAAAATAAAATAAAGTCAAAAAAATAGATAAAAATAAAATAAAATCAAAATAAATTGTTAGTATCCAAGTATACTATAAAAACAAGGTTTCTTTCATTTTTCAACACTTTGAGAATTGAATCATAGCATTAAAACTTGATTTCTGTTATAGTGCAAGAATGTGGACAGACTTTAGGGTTAGGGTTAGGACAGAGTAAAGATATTGTAGTAGTATTTTATTAGTCTATAATGGACAAAGGGATAGAAGATAGGCACATGACCTGGAAGTCATGTGACAGAGTCTAGAGCGGTCTGGAAGGACTTAGGGTCTAGAAGGATCAAGAGGAGTCTAGATTAGAGTTAGGGTTAGGAGATGATGTCAAGAGATATGGGTTTCTCATAGTGTATATATGGTGTGCACATGTATAGCAGACATTAAAGGTATGACGTCAGGGCATATGTAGGAAGCATGGTGGCCTTAAGGAAAACATATGTGGATAAGTAATAGGACATGAGGTAGAAGCATGGTGGATAGACATGAGGTAAACACATTGTTGTAGCATAGACCACGATGTAGTAGTATATATACAGGAGCAATACAGCAAGGGCTCCTTGTCAAGTTCTCTTGTAATTCTCCTACTCTTTACTTGATAGCCCATTGGAGAGCTTTGCTCATTGTAAGATCATTTATCCTTGAGTGACGAGTGGTTGCTACAACAATTTCCCATCTTTGAGACTACCCAACTTAGAGTTTTCTTTACTCTTTTTACTTACTCTCTTCTTATTCTTGACTGAGAGCAACATTACTCTTTGGTCAAGAAGAATAGCCAAACTCTAGACTTAAGAGATGTACTAGTTAGACAGAATAAGCCTAGTCATTTAAATTGTGTTAAAGTCCACTAATACTTTTTGGATGTATTACCTTATATGAACATGTTAGATAGAATTTTCATAGTAGAAGCTCTATACTGCAGTATCCCCTTATAACCTATTTATATAGGAAAATAACAGTAGCAAAACTAATGGAATCAAAATATCCCCCAGGAGTATTGATCAGTGGTATAAATATGCAATAAATATGGACAAGTATTGGAGAGAGAGCAAAAAAGAAGAAGAGAGACTGAGAAAAAGAAGAGAAATAGAAGTTCAAGTATCAAGGCAGAACACAGCAGAGACATAATAGCAATAGTCATCATAGCTCTAAGTTTGGCTGAAAAGATAAGAGACTTCTCAGTAGCAGGTACTGACAGAGCCTACTCTAACAAAAGGAGTAGAAGAAACAAATACAGCCATGGTAAACCCAAATTAATGGACAGGATTTGTGCCAAGGTGTGATCTATACACCATGGAGGTAGATTGTAGATGAAATTGTTATAATTGTGGGGGTTTAGATACATAGCAAGAAACTGTAGAAATTAGAGAGTAGTAGGAAGAGAAAGAAGAATTGATTATAAGAATAATGAATAGAATAATTTAAATAGAAAAGAGAATCTAATAGTCCTTGACTAGGCTTTAATAATTACAATAGATTTGCAATGCTTTCTAGAGTAGTAGATAATATATTCTGCTACAACCTAGATAATGGAGACTTACTAAGAAAGATTACAGTAAAGATTGGACTGGAAAAGATTGATACACAAGAAGGAGTAACAGTAGAAGCATTATTGGACAGTGGTGTGACAGAGTTGGTCATGAGTTTGAAGTTTGCTAGAAAGCAGAAGTTTAAGTTAAAAAGGATAGAAAGACTAATATATATAAGAAATGTAAATGGTTCCTTTAACAAGAAGGAAACTATTGAGTACATAGTGAAAGTAAATATTTATTACCAGAAATATAGAGAGAGAATGGAGATTGATGTGATTGGAAGACAGAAGTGGAGTGTAATTTTGGAAATGTTGTAGCTTGCTCACCACAACCCTAAAATTGACTGGAAAATGAGGGAGATTAAAATGATGAGGTGTCTAGAGGAGTATGGAAAGTAGTGAAGACCAAAGCAAGGGAAGTCAGGATGGCAAAAACAGAAGGAATAAGGAAATAAATGAGAAAAAAAGAAACAGAAGAAAGAGGAAGAAAATAAAAAGAAGAAAAAACTGAGGAAGAAGAGAATAATAGAAGTAAAGAAGATAGTAAAGAAATAGAAGATCTAGAATGAAGAGGAAGAAACAGCAAAGTCTAAAGAAAAAACCAAGAAATTGGTTCCTCAAAGGTTCTATAAGTAAATCCAAATCTTTGAAAAGAAGGAGAGTAAGAGGATACTGGTGAAAAAATATAGGATCATGTGATAGAAATAAAGAAAAAGTTTGTACCAAGAAAGGGGAAGGTATATCTGTTGTTGAGGGAAGAGAGGGAAGAAGTGCACAAGTTCATCAAAGAACAATTGAAGAAAGGGTATATTAAGCCCTTAAAGTTACTTCAAACAGCACTAGTATTTTTTGTAGGAAAGAAAGACAGTAAGAAAAAGATAGTTTAGAACTATCAGTATTTAAATGAATGAACAATTAAAAATAATTATCCCTTATCATTAATCTTGAATATTATAAAAAACATAGGTACAAAGAAATTGTTTACTAAGTTTGATCTAAGATGGGGGTATAATAATATACAGATAAAAAAAAGAGTGGAAGATGGCATTCATGACTCTGGGAGGATCATTTGAACCAACTGTGATGTTCTTTGAACTCATGAATTTACTAGCAATGTTCTAGACCATAATGAATGAGGGCCTTCAGAATTTGATCAACACTATGGAAGTAGTGAGCTTCATTGACAATATCATAGTGAGAACAGGGAAAGAAGAAGAATATGATGAAATAGTAGAAGAGGTAGTAAAAAGGCTGGTGGAGAATAATTTATATATGAAACTAGAGAAGTGTAAGTAGAAGATAAGAGAAATAGGATTTTTAGGAGTAGTAATAAGACTGGAGGGAATAAAGATAGGGAAAAAAAAGATAAAGAGTGTGTTGGACTAGCTAACCTCTAAAAGAGTTAAGAATATACAGAAGTTTTTGGGACTTGCCTACTACTATCAGCAGTTTATAAAAATTTTTGTATTTATAGTTAGATCACTACATAACCTAGTGAAGAAAGATTAGAAGTGGGATTGGACAGAAAGACAGAAGAAGACACTTAAGAAGTTAAAGGAAAGATTTACAAAAGAATTAGTATTAGTAGCACCAGACTTAGACTGTTGTGACAACCACTAGACCAATGTTCAATAGCAGTACAAGTAATAAATCTCACAGGAGAGATATCTAGTGGGAACATGAGTTGTATATTCACAAGAGAGCTTGACAGGGAACC
>Ga0157364_1004994_pt1 | contig 13380 bp, 5 predicted proteins | sample AttsexASBM2_FD_111476 | JGI IMG/M metagenome (GOLD analysis project Ga0157364, IMG submission 111476) | Fungus gardens microbial communities from leaf cutter ant in Ribeirão Preto, State of São Paulo, Brazil - Atta sexdens ASBM2 | ecosystem: Host-associated > Fungi > Mycelium > Unclassified ... | reverse complement strand
TAACGTAATAAATAATCACAGGAATATAGAAGTTAAAAAAGTTGAATATTGCAGTATAGAGGAAAAAAAACGTGATATTTTTCTTTTTTGAAATATAAAGTAGAAATATGATGAATTCATTCAAATTTTTATATTAAATTTATAATATCGCTATTTATAACGTATATCTGTATACTATAAAGGATCATAAATTATTTATTACAAAATATTACACGCATGATCAATTTATTTAATTAGATATTAATTATTATACATAACAGTATGTAATTATTATGCAAGGAGTCTCAAAATTCACAACTCAAAATATTGTAACAAAAAAATTTTCAAAAAGTTAAATAAAAAGAGTGATTTGTAAATTTTTATATTAAGCAATAATTTCTGAAGGTTTAAATTTAGCCACAATTACAAATTATATCTAGATAGTCATTTATGAGTATTAGTAAACGTGTTGAAGTACGTGTTGATTAGTACTCACTACCGCATGCATGATTCATGGATATGAATCATGCGGCGATCTAAATATAATTTATAATCGATCATATTTGGCTATCCTTATTATTTAAAAAATTACTGCCTAAAATAAAAATAACTTTTTTACTTAATTTTTTAAGAACCATTTTGCTATAGTATTTTAAGGATTTTAAGTATTGTAAATTTTGGGACACCCTATATAATAGTATGTAGATAATGAAATATTAATAATGAAAGTGAATTAATAAATACATATTAAACATTTTTATTACATATTTAATCTTAATATAAGAATAAAGAAAAGTTATTCATAGTTTTTTGTACAATTTGGATTAAGCTTTCAGATTTAACAGGAAACGTAAAATGGTTACATCGGTCGTGTGATGTAATCTCACTTATCATTTTAAGCTATTCAATGGTTCCATTGCAGTAATTGAAATTTTAATTGTTGTAAATGAATGAGAAAGTATTATGTGAGCTATACTTAAATTCCAAATGTGATGAATGTATTTTTAAATTTTAAATATAATTACTTTGTGGTTTATTTTGAGCAGCACAAAAAAATGAATAATATCTAGATAGTATTGGATTCGTACGTTATAAACCTTTTAAATTTAATTAAATTTGTCTTATAGAATTATTATACGAAGGAGTAAACTATTATTTATCAAAAAGCAAAATAATTATTCAAAGCAAAATGATAGAAATTATAAAGCTACGAGTTATGTAATGTGCAACGTATGACAGAAAAATATAATCAAATATAAAATGTTTATTCATTTAATGTCATAAAATATATAATAGTATATATTATATACATTTTCCATTATGACTTGTGCCCTGAAGGAATCTCATTGGGCGTTGTCGTCATTCTAATTAGTGGAGATACGAACGTGGTTGCAGCTGGTCTCCTGTTAGTTTGCTGAATATATATGTAGATGCATCTGCGGGGGAGGAGAGGGTTACCCATTTGGTGCTTTCCTGCTTTGCCTGCTATGTACTACGAGTGGAAGTCTCTTGATGGATTTGTCAACGTCCGTCAATTTACTTTAAAGCCGAATCGATGATGCTTATTTGCATATTGCACGTTGAAATTTTTTAAATGAAAAGCTAAACAATTTGCATATGTCCATCAAGCACTTTTTGTATTTTAACTTCTCTTTTTTTTTATTTAAGTGAAAAAGCTTGTATAAACAAGGAAAAGTGTATGCATTAGCTTCTTCTTTGATGTTTTGTTTTAAAAAGGGAATGCAGGAATATTATTTATATTTAATATAATATTTCAATAATTACGTTTATTGACATGCATTATATTTTTTTCATTTACGAAACAATAATAATATTTGATAAATACTTTGACGGAAGATATTCTTGGTTAAGCGTGCAATCGTCCTTTATGATTACATAACTACACGTCGGCTACCACTGAGATACGAGCGGTTGAATCCGTTTTCAATGAACTATTCAATAGACCAGTTTCGGATTGTAATTAGGAGCTGCATCTCCACGAGTAGTGTACGAAACATACACATCCGTATGCGCCGGCAACTCCAAAACGCTCCTAATTCTCTCTCCCGTGAAGGCAGCATGTAAATATGAGGACAATAGAAAGCAGTGAATCTGGATTTCGGTGAAGCACGACTTGCAATGACAGTACACAAGGGATAACAAATCGCGCGTTGCCATATACGCAACTTTGTATTACGTATACTTCTCCATTCTGTTCTCTCTGCGCATTCTAATCTACGTTGTTCGTTTCTAATTACAAAGTTTCGGTATCGTAGATATATCTTCTATAAGAGTAAATTCTGAATTTTTTACTCTCTCTCTCTCTCTCTCTCTCTCTCTCTCTCATGATTTCTTCTAATATGTGTGTTAGAGGCATACAATTTTATAAAAACATTTTATTGTCAGTATTACTCATTTACATGTAATATTAATTTATATCTATTAATAACAATGAATATGTTGTAACAAAATAAGATAATAATACATTAATGTTGGAACTCTGAATAATAATAAATTCGGTTGGGCGCACTAGTGGATATTAAAGCCATTGTATACTAATTTAATTTGAGTATAAAATTGAAATTTAAATATTTCAAATTATAAAATACATGTCTTATCTAAGCACAATAAAGTGCATTGAAGATTTCATAATTTAATTTCTATTATATTTATATTAAATACATATCTTCATATCAATTTATTTATGACGCCAATGATCTGTAATGTGTACTGAGTGCTTCTAATCGAATTCGCTATAAGTAAGAAATAATAAATTTTAAGTATGTTAACGGTTTTTGAACAAGGTATGATAAGTTATTGCTAATAAAAACAGTTGTATTTCTGTACACACACGCGCACACATATACATATAAACACAATCACTGCAATATCCGTGATACAAAAGCGCAAATACACGCGATAATCAAACTTTTAAGTCCTGAAATACAATAGATGTAGTAAGATTTAAACTATAGGAAATCGACCAATTATAATTGATTATTTTCTTCATATTTAATGTGATTGGCCAATATCTTATTTCAAAGCTTACTATACTAAGTTGTTATACTGTACTAACTGCTATTGCGTTTTGGGACTAAGGGAATATCGGCGATTGCGTTTCGTACGTCATACGCCTTGTAACACGATGTAACTCGGTGACCGCAATCACAGGCGTACTAACATAATCTGGCGTAGCCGATATAATTAAAGCACGTCGAGCGATCGGTGGACAAACCGCGACGCGGTGACAACTCGTCATAGGGAGGCGTTGTCGGAGTGAATTCGTGGCGGCGCGAGTCGTCGACGTGGATCGTTGATTAACCGTTGGCACCAGGCCGCAGCGTGCACCACGAATACAGTCGACGCAGTGCAAGCTCGATAAGCCGAGTCGTTCAACAGAAAGCCAGTGCCATAGCGTTGCGTAACTTGGCTTACTCCCGGGGGCAGATTGTTAATCAACGCAAATATTTATCGCGACCAAACGTAGCACGTTGAGCGAGCGTGCGAGCAGGCCGATCTCGTCACCGGTTGCGAACCGATCTACATCGTGAGGGAGGGCGATTGGTAGCAGCAGGCATAGAAAGGACCGTGGTGCCCGGATCGGTCCGGACTGACAGCGTCGGTGTGTAGGGATACGTGGAAGCGCACGATGAGAATGGTGAATGCGGCTGTTTAGATATTATTTAGCAGTAAATCGCAACGGGGGTTGGCAGGGGTGTAACGCTGACACGGCAACACGTTAAAGGCGGAACCCAGACTCACGATACCAGATGCCGTCCACCCTTTTGCTCCCGCCTATCCACTATTTTCTATCCTTCTCGGCCGAATCGAGCCGTCTCTTTCCAAGTATTGTCTCGGGTTTATCTAGTGTAAGCCGGCTGTTGGAAACTACTGCTGGAAATTGTTCGAAAGACGGCCCGATGACGTACGCTTAGTTAGATTTAACGATCGCCAAAAGTACTACGTGTACGCAATGGACAATTGAAGTCTGTGACATAATAAGAGAGTGTGCAACGAATGATCATAGACTATCTGATATCTACATTTATAAAGAGTTTTATTTATGTAATCTGAATAACAATAAATCATAATTCTTCTGTTATCTGTTTAATAAGTATTTAAAAGTTTTGCCTTTTTGTTATACCTCATTTAGGACATGTAGGATTTTATGCTTCTATTTTTTAAATATATTACGCCATAAATGATAAATTATGAAACACACAATTTTGGAAAACTCATTACTGTAATATTACTGTAATAATCTCATATGTGTGTTGTATATTCTTGCCAAATTAATGTGATGGGAGATAAATGGAATTGTTCAGTAAGTTATAAAAATTAGGAAGATTTCTTTTTTAAATTTTTGAACGGATACAAATTATGCAACGTAATTACGTCATTGTTAAATTACTGTTAGAATTTCAGAGTGGTAATTTAATCTTATTGCGCGTTACAACAAAGGATTCGGCGGTTATAGTGATTTAACACAGTAATGGTGCTAACTGTACCGCAAGGGTGTCAGTAATAGGTAATTAATGATCTACTCCGGCTCGATGCCACGAATTCAATGAAACTGTGGATATGACGCGGCATTGCCATGCCGTGGTTATCTGCTCACCTCATGCGCTTTAATTACATCGAATTGCAGATTACGCTGCTGATTCCATAATGCATCGATATGACATCACAAGAGATTGGATTGAAAGTTTCAATACTGAAAGATCACATCTCAAAGATTAAAATCCAATGAATTCTATAATATTCAATTACTTTTTCATCTATCTTTTTTTAGTGTAAATAAGAGAAGATAACAATCTGTTTGATGTGATTTTGAATGCACTAGAATAAAAACTTGTCTAAATATACAATTAAATATACAATTAAATATAAATTATAATGAATATAAATATAATAAATATACAATTAAATATAAATTAAATATAAATATATAAATATATAAATATAAATATATAATTAAAAAGACATATTTTATAAAGAAACGAAATATTATGGAAAATATCTTCTAAAATTATTAAAATAATTTTTTATTTTTAAAAACTTGTAATATTTTAGAAAAAAACCTTTACATTTTTTTATTTTTTAAAAATTCAGTAAAAAGAATTACGATATTAACATTAAGTTTTATAAAATACTTTACATTTCAAAAAAAATTTTAATTTATGTTTTAAATTTATTATTAAAATATTTTTCATATATATGTCATAAAACTTTATATATGTAAAGCAGAAAAAATTTTATAAGTTTTACTTCAATTTACAACAAAAAAAAGTTTCTGCAAAGTATATTAAGAACAAAACAAAGGGCAAAAAAAAAGATTTTTATTCTCTCTTTATTTGATTACTAATTGTGTGTAATTTTCTTCATAAAAACAATATTTAAAAAAAAATTATATTTTATTTTATATTACATTGATTTTTATAAAAAAGAAAAACAAGAGTGCTTTTTATTGAATGCTTGCATCAAATTTAATAAATTAGATAATGTGTGAAGTTAGAAAATCAGTGTAATACTATGTATATTATTATAAATGTAATGTGTCTCTATATAAAAATTGCCGTTCTATATATATATATACGAATACGTTTATTAAAAAAATTAATTTTTTTATTGATGCTTTAAATTTATTTGAGTTTTTTAATATTGGTACATACATGAGAGATACCTATCTGTTTTGATGATATTATGTGATAATACAGCGTTAATGCCGAATATATTTGTAGTGGCAGGATACGTCAATAGGTAATCATCGATCTAGTCCGATTTGCTACTCATGAACTCGATTATTACGGCATATTGTAATATTGGTATTCCCGATATTTACTAATCTCTGTAATTACAAACGTCAATTATTTCTTGCTTTATTATGATAACTCATTATAAAGAATTGATTGACATTAAATCTCCTCGTCGTTTGATATTCTTTCATTGAGAGATGTAGCTACATGTGTGGATAGCTTCTTGTGTTCCTTTTTCTTCCATTCCAATATAATAAAGTGCACATCATATGCTATTATCGTTGGAAGTGCTATGTAAAGTGCTGTACAATCATAATTAACGTGTTTTCGCGAACAAGCATTGTATGAGTGCCAAGAAGAAATAGAAGAATAAAGGAGAAAAGAGACTAGATAGACACCGGATTTTAACGAAATATAACTATTTATTTTCGATGGATTCGTTTTCTACTTATTATTTGTTATACGTCTATTTTAAAAATTTTGTTTATACAAGTTTTTATATTTATAAAAGAATTCTGAACATAACAAAAATTAATGTTTTATTAAATGTCTATTTAATAAATAGAAAAATCTAAAAATTATAAATTCATTAATTAACATTAGTAAATATTACTTCTGTAAAAATGATTTTTATTATTATAAGCTCAGCTTGAAATTTGAGTATTAGTTAAAGGCGATTATAATATTAGCGAAAAAATGGTTTACATTTATATTTCAATATTCTTTCCCTCTCTTATTTCAGCATCTCTTCCTTTTCTATTTTTCTATTTTTCTGATGCTTACCGGGAGATTTTTTTACGTCGTGGGCGTCGTAATGCATCGTAAAACAAACGCGGCCGACAGCAGAAGCGGATTTGTCATTGCGAGTGATGTTGTGATGCATCATACCAAAGTGGATGGTAAACGGATTGTGCAACCTCTATGGTGTCAAAGCGTTTTTCTTGGAAATTGTTGCGGGAATTTGCTCTATCGCGAACATCTTTTCACTTGCCGTTTTCGTGACGCGCAAAGCGAAAAGTATCTTGGAGACAACAATTAGCAATTTATCTTAATGGATTTCTCATTCTTGATGAAGTTATTTTTAGAGATCGGTAGTTAAATTAACTACCGATTATTAACTTATAAGGCGTGCCACGTCAAAACACTGTAAGCGCTAAAATTGCATAAATGCATTTTGTTATGAAATTAGTTGTAAATACTGTTCTATCTTATACTGCTGTGTTCTTGATATTTATGCGTTTACAGAAAAAACAGCTTTGCAATTGTTATAAAAAATAAAACGAAAACGCACAATCAAAATTTGAATCATATATGCTCTGTAATGTTAGTACATAATATAACATATAATTGTAACAATGTCGTATCTTGAATTAGTGTTTCCGTATCTTTTGACTAGAAGGGCGTCTGGGACAGTTCGATAGTATAGAGTTTCGTCGTTAGTCCAGTAATATCGTTAACCTATCAGAGAGCAGTTGTGCCCGTGTCCCTCTAATGCGTAACTACGATATTCCCCGATGACCCCAGCCATTTACCACCAGGCCACCCCTTACCGTCACTTTGCGAACCCTCATCCTCCCGCGGGATGTGGATAGATAATCACGCTATCATTCCTAATGCACCGGCGTGATGCTTTGAAATCTAGATATTCTGCTAGACATTTAATTTTGCACAAAACTGTGTCTACTAGAGATTCTTTCGAAATGATCAATATAGTTTTATTAATCCTGAATAATTGTTTGTAACAATACATTTAATCTTAAGAAATTTTATTATATAATAACAATTTTAATGCTTGTAGAAAAATTTTATAAAAAATTTAATAGAAGAAGTATATATATATTATATATATATATATATACTTCTTCTATTAAATTTTTCAATAAAATATTTGTTTTGAAACTATCTATGATGTGTAAAATAATATATAATGGTAATGTTTTTGTTATAATCTCTTGATTTTAATTTGCGATACAAATTAAAAATTTAGATCCCTACTTGCAGAGAAAAGAGAAGATATGTGGATACATGATATGTCCAGGGAATGGAAGTTATTTGTAACTTTCAATCATTACTTTGTTACAGCGTTTTGCTAATTTTTTATGGCAGTAACGGTAACACCAGAATTGGAAAAGTCACTCGTTACTGAGAAAAGTAACTTTAGTTATTTATAAATTACTTTTATTTGTTACTGATAACAAAAAAAATAGATGCTTTACAATAAACAACGAATTATTTTTTCTTTTTTTAATAAATAACGTATAATGGCAAATTAGGTACTTTTCAAAATACTTTCCCAATCTCAGCGCAACTTTAATGTTTAGTTAGTTACAGTCATAAAAAAGTCGCAATTATTATCAAATCATTATTGCAAAAAGTAACGGAATTATTACTATATATTCATTCCCTGTATATGTCTATGTATTTGTGAACGACTCGCAATGATGTATATGCGATGATCAAGAATAATGCAGATTTTTAAGGCTGCGGAGAAAAGAATGGAAAACATATTGAAAGTAGCATGCGGTCAAAGGGGTAGTGATAAATATAGGAGATCCATGTATAAAGCATATCGTATAGCGCGAAAGAAGAAAGGAGCGGAAATAGGAACGGAGAGGATGAGCAATCTTTTCCATCTTTGACAAAAGATTATTTGCCATGCCAAACAAACCTATTGTTGACGCAATCCGTCGTCGAAATTCTTATTGACTGCATTTCACAGGTTAGCAGCTATAGATGATGGTGAAATATTTGACGAGGTGGAGAAGAAGGAAGAGGAGAACTTCAAATATGCTTGGCGGCATAAAACGGGTCCACTTATGATCTTGAATGCCGTGGAAGTAGCGAGCGAGTTGTTGGTACAATGCTGTTGAACTTGGACTGTTCCGAAGAATTTATCGGTGCGGTAGTGTCGCAGAATGATTTATAAGCAGAGCGGAGTTAAATTTATTTTATGGCCTAGGATTAAATCTCCTGAAAACACAGTACAGAGCACATGAAAGTATTACGTTATAGTAGGTAATAAATAAAAAAGAAGAAGATACAGAGCGTGATGCGGCATAAGTTAAAAAGTTTACGGTCTCTACATCTGACAGATAATCAGTAATTCTTTCTCAATAAAGCGACAAAAGTATTATTCGTGCAATATCGTGTGATGCAGTATTGCAAATCGCGATGCATTTGTTTCCGTAATTTGTATGTCATGGGAATATGAATTACGTAATCATGCTTATACAAATCAAATGAAGTTTCCGTTTGGACCTGACACGACGACAAGATGATACGCAGCTATTGCTTTTCCGCTCACAGTATATCTATCTGACCACCATTTCCGAAACACTTCACTTACATCCCTGCTTTATTCTCGATCGTCACATACGTACGTGTCCCATATACGGAAGTCACGTATAAGTCCATAGCTATGATGTATGTTCCCGATACTATGCCCTCACAGGTCGTCCAATTCAATGTATTCCCATGTCACATAGATACGGGCGTAGCTATACTCATAAATAGATATACATGCTCCGAAAATGATGCCGGTTTACAGCGCATGTTATAAATCCTTGTTATTTAAGGATTTTGTGGTGTTTTGCTCAGTTATTATTATAAATTTTAGTATGTGTTCAATAACAAGAAGAGATTAATTAATTATCGTGTTTAATAAACTAATTATTGCGATATCGACATTACATATAGATGAGGTAAAGTTTCTATGTGTACCAAATAGAGTATCAAATGGAGTTTGTGGTAATAGGTTTACGTTCTATTTTATGTGACATATTAAACTAGCTTTGCTATCAAAATATATTTTCTTGGACAATTGATGTAACCGTCATACCGTATAATATTGTCATTTTCAGGGATCGCATTTGAGTATTAATTGATAAAAGGATTTATGCAAGAATAATATTTCGACATAGACAAATGTAGGGTTATTAATCTATGTATGAATTAAAAATTTTTATATAAAGGTGACGATTTTTACTATTTTTACAGATATAAATGAGGATTATAATCTCTATCTCTATCTCAGATAACTGTGTCGCTTTTTTCCTTATTCTACTATGATACTCGAGAAAATGTGATTCTCGATGGGAAAATAAAGTTATGCAAGTGTATTTTTGTAAGATCTTGTTAATCATGTCCAGCTGAAATACAGTTTCGCTTCTTAAAAGGATCTCGTTACGCCTTGTGCAAAAGCCGACATCTTCGGCCAAAGAAATTTTAATTAAAGCTTCTCCCACGGACTCGGATTCTAATTACGAAAAGGACACTCGAGATCCTATCCGGCATATTTCAACGTACGCAGCGCGAAAGGAACGCAATCTCGCGCATCCGCAGTATCCCTTGTTATTTTTCAAAGCGTTTTTCCTTATCGTGGTTTTTGATTCCGATTAAGTGGTGCATTCAGAACACGATGCATTTTACGTCAATGTGATCGAACTTCGCCACAAAAGAAGGCAATCGATAAATTCGCCAAAGACGCCGTAATGAAAGAAAGCGATGAGATGACGATTTTGCCGACGACATGCGAAAATATTCAATTCGACGTGATAGAAGAATATATCGAAGATGTATGATATGTACATATAAGCACGATATATCTTTGTGCACACAAGCATCATCGTCTACGTGACTTCCTGAAGAATGAGTAAGATAGATACTAGGTACATGGCGATCGAGAGTAAAGCAGACCGTCGGGCGAAACGTGCCGGAAATGATGGTCAAGCGGACTTACAGCATGAGCGGAGTGACAGGCGCGGAAGGAACTTGTCTGGAGAAGTTACGAGATACTGTTACTTTATTAGCAAGTGAATGGAACTTTAAAGAGTACCTACCGGGATGAACAAGAATTGTTTAAGTGATACTTTATTAGAAGCTGTTTGCCCATTGTTGTATACATAAGTATGTCAGCGATAGACTTATTTTGCATAAAAGCGACCCGTGCATGTATATGTGTATGTATACGTATAAACTTCTTGCGGATTAGTATCGTGGACATTAAATGGGTTTAAAAATCTTCTTTTTAATAGAAAGATACTCAATGCAATCTTGCTGTATATGGCACAGGAAACAGATGTAGAAACATAAAAACAGAAATTAAAGGCAGGTAAATAAAAAATCTAAACGTGAAATGTTGGATAGCATCATATTTCTTCAATACCATCAAGTCGTAATTTCCTTTTTATTATTGTGTAATGTTTGCCTGAAGCGCTACGAGATATATGTTGTAATTTCTTTCGAGAAATATTTTGTTTCAAGATATATCACTTATCATTATTGATAGTAAAAAATGATATATATATTTTACATTGATTTATTATCACTATATGTTGTATAAATGTACGAACATATAATAATATTCACAAATTATCATTCATTAGCAAAAATATTATATTTAGTGACATCATGTTACAAGTAATTTCCTTAAATTATCCACCTTTATAATGGAGTCAACTTTAATTTTATTCCTGCAGATAATGCACCAATTTCGGGTTAAAACGATTGCTGATGACTATCGTCGTAAATTTAACGAAATTACTCAGATTCTTTATCACTTTAACTGCCAGAATTCTACTTATGGCTGTTACTACCACTTAATTACAACGAAAATCTTTATAATTTAAAATCTTGAAATATATTTTTCTAATTTTTAATTATACTTTTTATTATGTTATTTATTATGTTTTTATTATGTTATTTATTATGTTATATAATACATTTTTAATTATACCTTTTATCTAATTTAATCCAGATTAAATGTTTTTTTTTCAAACAATTCTTTAAGTAACAAACTAAAATTGTCACTGTTCGAAAACCGATAAGCTGCCGTTACTTAGTGGTACGTGCCTGAACTAACCCGTTGTGGAACATGCGCGGTATATCTGTATGTAACATAAAAATCGCTAACTAGTTCCACATTATTGGAAAGTTTTGTCGCGATTGATCGGGCGGTCTCCACGGCCTCTTGCCTGGATATAGAACCGAAGTTGAGCTCAAAAGAAGAAAAAGTGATATAGCAGCCAATCGACGACAGCTTACGGTAAAATTCTCACGTGGCGAAAAGATAAAATACTTATGTCACAAGTTAGGTATATATTCGATATCCTTTTGGCAAGAAAGTTAAGCGATTGAAATGGTTACCAGGCTGAGATTCGTTTTATTACAAATTGCCGATAAAGACCGTTTTCTTAGTGTACGATACGACGAGAATATAACGTATAAACGTGAAAGAAGGATTTAAAGCAAATTGAGAAAATCTAGAAGCTGAGACTAGTCGACGTCGAGAGAAACTCGAACTGAAGAACAAATTGAAGAAGAAAATGCAACTGAGAGACATAACTTATTTCTTTACCGTAATGCTATTTCCGTAAAACAGTATTCTTTTATCTAAACGGATGATGAAGTTATGCAATGAATGCAGAAATACAAGATAAAGATGATAATCTTCAGATTTTTTAATTTTTTAAATGCATAGTTGGAATAATATAGGATTTTCTGATGAAAATGGATAGTTTCATGTTCGTGGGGCTTTTAGAAATGCGAGGATAAGAACTGTTTTGCAAACATAGCATATAAGAGCTCGTTTATCATTTGCAGATAGGGATAAAAATGTCCAATAGCGAGTGGTATCATTTATCGTGTTAAGAAACCGCCAACTATAATCCAAATGTCCGACTAAAGAGATTTTATTTTGATAAATACCAAAATTTTCTTTCTTTAATCGTCTATTTGGTCGCACAATCAACCTAACTCACCTAGAGGAGCCCTCATCTCCGAAAAGCGTTTGAAGTTATATACTCTACTGCAACTCGTTTCCCACCACCTGAGAAGTTCCATCCAGGTTAACTCGCTAATCCACTTTGACCGCGAAGTAGTTTGCTAAATACTTTCATCAATTCTCCTTCTTGGCTTTGATCGCGCCTTGATACTCATTGTTCTTGCTAAAGCATACCTCTAGATTCTCTCTGGAGCAACATTAGTGAGAAATTTTGTTAATGTATTATGAATCTTAAAGAATTGGTATATAACTATTTCTGATGACATTATTGCTTAAATATGAAAATAAAGATATTTAAAAAAAAAGAAATTTATATTTTAAACAGAGAATTATTTAATTTAGAGTCTGTTAAAAATTTTCTATGTAGTCATTCTGTGCTCGTTTATTTCTCTACGAATATTATTAAAACTTTCCAACGTTTTCCAAGGGTAATTTAACCGACGTCAAAGAAGACAAAGCAACAGAGGAAGTTGGTTTAATGCGAATAAATTGCTGATGGAACTCCACTGTCCTTTTTATAATAATACACTTGCAAATATTTAATACCTTAATTTAATATTTAACATTAAATTTTATTCGATGAGAAATGACAACAGATATATATTTTTATTTTTTAAATAAGAAATTTTTTTAATACTTAAAAGTAGGTCCTAAAGGACCTAAATGTAAGAACCGTGATGTTCTAATTAATGTTACTTTAGTAACAATCTTGCAGCATTTTTTATCTATATTTGATTTATGTTTTTGCTGGATATTTTTTATCATAAAAATTGTATAAATAAAATTGCTGTATTTTTAACAATTTTGCAGATATTTACAAATTTAGACCGCTCTTACAGATGGATTTCGTCTCTCGAAACTTTT
>Ga0157364_1004993_pt1 | contig 13380 bp, 4 predicted proteins | sample AttsexASBM2_FD_111476 | JGI IMG/M metagenome (GOLD analysis project Ga0157364, IMG submission 111476) | Fungus gardens microbial communities from leaf cutter ant in Ribeirão Preto, State of São Paulo, Brazil - Atta sexdens ASBM2 | ecosystem: Host-associated > Fungi > Mycelium > Unclassified ... | reverse complement strand
TTATATACAAGCATATTTTCTTTTCAACCCTTAAGAGATAAGTCATAATAACATATATCTTGATGTTATCCTTTTAGCCTCTTCTCTTACATTCTAGACCTATAATATAATGTCATGTAATATTATGCAACCATGGTTATATACCTTTTTTTTTTTTAAGTTAACAATTTATTACACGGGGTGCGATGGCAGTCTGTGCCTACAGAAGGAATTATGTATGGAGTATCAATACCCTAATCTTTTTTTTATATAGTTATCCAACACAAAGGACTACTAAGAAATTGAACCCATAACCTCAAGTAGGTTTGAGGTAGGCATAATACACATGAATGAAGGTCTCTTCCACTATGTTATCTCTCCCCAGTTATATACCTCTTATTATTCAAGATAAAAGAAAAAGAGAAATCAAATCAAAGAAAATCAAAATAAAATATAAGAGTTCAAATATACTATAACATCTAGCTTGGTAAAATATCTCACACCTTAGAGCTTAGCAACCAGTTTAGAGATCAAGAAAAGTAGATGCTTGTTTTTAATCATAAGTATATTGAGATTTCTGTAATCTTATACCAAGTGGAAAGATTTATTCTTTTTCTTAATAAAATACTAGCATAGCTATGAAAAACTTGAAGAGTCTTATCTGGCTAGTTTGAAGATTTTCTATGATGAATTTATCTAGCTTGGACTACTCTGCAGGAAATAAAGAGTATATCTTTAATAACTTAAGATTTATGCTAGAGATCAGTTCAATAGTATGATCTTATTTGCAGTAGTTGGAGAGAGTATCAAAATCTTCCTTTGTGAAGATAGACTCAAACTGTTGTATATATGGAGAAAGTACAGAGATTTTCTTCTGAATATAATTCTTATGAAATATTTTGGAAAAATACTGAGAGAGAGTAGTGGCTATATAAATGTCAAGAGTAAAGGGTTTAGAAAGTAGTTGTATTAGGTAATAATAATTGCCCAGCCCTTCTTTATACTATATTAGAGTTTACTAAGAATTTTCTTTATCTTTGAAGTCTTCTATCTACCTAAGAAAAGAATTAGACTAATAGGTTTTTAAAGCTTATATCTGATATTTCTTAGCCTTTTGGATAATTTGAAAATCTGAACAGTATGCCAGATACCTCATCATTATAATTTCTTCTCTTTGCCAGTTAATCTTAGAGTTATACACTTTGAGCTAAGTGAAGCCAAGAATAAGATCCTATTTATCTAGGCTAGAAATAGTAAGCAGAGTTTATTTAGAGTGTGACTGGTACTATAGCATTACATTAACAATCTTAGATATTCAGCCATCTTTATTAGAGGTACCATCCATATTATACACAGGTATTAAACACAGTCTACACCTTTTTATCTGAGATTCAGAAGAAGCCTCTTAGATATCAAGATCCAAGTAAAGATGCATTATCTGAGAATACAGAAGTCAGAGCAGAATAATCTTCAGCTTCAGCATATATGCTGTATCTTTACAAGTCATACTAGTTGCATTTTTCAGACTGGAACTGAAGACTTTACAAAGTAGTGAGGCATGTTGTTGCTAACACTAGAAGAGTAGTGTTAGTTTTAGTTGATTTTCAGAATAGTAAACTACAGAGTATCTAGTCATCTTAAATACTTGTACTTTATAACTAAGACTGTATTTGAGAATCTGTGGAGACAAGTATCTACTCTGTGTACACTAAAAGTCTTTAGAATAGTGTTCAGAGTTTCATGGAGAGCAGGGGAAAGCCATGTGCTTAATTATAGAGTGATCAACCCTGAATAGAGCTAGATTGATTTGCACTGGAAGAGTGGTACAAACTAGAAGAGGAATATCCATTTCTACAGATGTTTTGAGTGGAGTGAATGTTGGTGAGCATTATCCATGATGGGATCAGATGGATTTTGGTGGTATGTGATAACAGGCACAAGTTTCAAGAGCTTGTGAGTATTTAAGTAGTATTTCTAAATGAAGCTTTGGTTGATGGAGATTCTGGTGGTACTGAAGTTGACTAAAGCATATATAAATATAGATTTGGTTATATTAGTAGTTTCTAGAGAGATAGAGAGGTATTAGAATATTTCACAACAATTAAGAGTATTAATAACAGTGACAGAGATCAAGCAGAAAAAAGATTATACTAGGGTTTAACAAGAACTATGTAATACTAGCCTTTAACTGTGTACTAAAGAATTCAAAGAGGACAATATCAGCTTAAAGAATCAGGAGAAGGTATAGAAACAATAATATAGAATAAGATCAGAACATATAAAACCTTCAAAAAAGCTTTTGTGAATAAATACAAAAGAATAGAGTTAGGAAGAATATTAAAAGGAATATACAAATAATGTCCACTTGTGAATGATTTCTCTTGCTAACATACTCTTAAACAGTAAACCTTACACTGTGTAACAAGCTTCTTTAGAAAATCTAGTGAATAGGTTGCAAAGCTCCTTCAGAGCTTCTAACATTATTATCCATCTCAGGTGATGTACTCTGAAGGTATCTCTCAAGTTGAACCTTATGACTAAAGATACTAGCTAATACTCACCTCACCAGCCTTTCCCAGACTGTTAGAACTTTCCAAAACTTGTCTGAAAGTGATAATAGGTACTAATGATGCTCACTCAATAAAATAGAAGTTAAACTACTCTTGAGTGGGGGAATTTGAATAGAGATTCTCTCTCTTGCTCCTTTCTACTCATGGCTTATGTATTAATCTAAAAATACAGAGAATATAAATAGAGAATGGAGACTAAAATTATAAAGAAAACTTCTAAAGTCTTGAGAACACATAGTTCTCTTTCCATTTGCAATCCAATATTAGTCTAATACTCTTTTTCTGCTCATAAGTGCCAATTCTTTCCTTTTCTAGCATTTATACCAGTTGCTTCTACTTGTGAATGTATTCCTGACTCTTCTAGCTTCTGATCAGTTGTGTTTCTGCCTTATTCTATCATCCAAATATTTGTGGCTATGTTGATCATGTTCTTGAGTACCTGTTCCTTGTAGCTAATCTTTTATAAGTGAATAACATTGCTTTCTAGTATAGTTCTAGTATTTCTATTCCTTTTGCAAGTGTGTGATATTGCTTTATAGTATAGTTTTAGTATTTCTATTTCTTTTATAAATAGATAACATCACTTTTTCTATAGTCCTCTAGAGAACAATATTATGGCATGTTTCTGTTATTACAAAGTGGCCTTTATACATATACAAGCTAGAGTAATACATAGCTAAATATTTCACAATAATCTGCTAAGCCTGTCTAAATAGACTCCAAGTCTGAAGTCTGGTTTGTTTAACAGCTACCACACCATCTCTTAAGTAGATACCAACTTAAGAGAGCCTGAGATATCATTTAAAAGTATAAAGTCTTCTTGCTAATACCTTCAAAAAGGTCTTAAATACTTAAAAATCTTATAAGAGTATGTTTTTTTACAAAAAAGCATTTTCCTGTGCAACAACAGAATGTAGTGGAGGCCTTTTCTCCTACTTAGAGTGTTTAGCAAAAGTTATAGAAGTAATAAACAGGTGCATTGGAGATGTTACTATCATCATCAGTGTATTCTTCTATCTTGAGTACAGTGAGCCTATTTACCAGCAATCAGGGCACAAAATTTGCTAGTTGCTCTATACAAAATCATATTTATAAGTATCTTTACTAAATTCTTCTAGCTCTGCAAGCTCTAGCTGCTAAGTTACTTTGATATCCTTTCATGCATTTAGATCTTTTATTAATTTCTTCTATTACTCAGTAGTTAGCTACCAACCAATCAACCTCACTCAACAATTACAAACTATGTAGTTCAGATTCCCATAGTAGTAATATCTTTTGATAAGGATAAGGTAGTGTTTGCAGATAGCATTCATATTTATGGGAATATCTGAAGAGAAAACTGTTGGTGCTTGGTGTGGGAGTAATAATACAGCAGAGAACAGCTGTCTGAGAATAGAAAGAACTGAAGAACTCTGTAGTAGTTGTAGATTGAAGGAAATTGCTAGGATTATGTATTGAGTTGACTGAAATGCTTTATTTGCTTAGTGGGCTTAATCTATGTGTCAGACAGAGTTATACCAGGTGGAAGAATCTACATTATCTAACCTTTTTACTAGTAGAGTTGTAATTTGATTCTAGATTGCTAATTGGAGGTTGCAGTGGAATTTGACAATTATAGTGCATAAATCTATATAGTTGGCTTCTAATGTAAGAGACTGAAATTTATATAAGTAGTCCTCTACTATGCAGTTTCCCTGGTAATAAGTAATTTCCTCAAGTTTGTTAATGGCTTCTATAATAGTATTAACAGGAAAAAAGTACTTCTGAAAGAGCTGCTCAAACTTGAACTAGATAATAATAGGAAAATTATTTGTAGTAAACTTCTTATGAAAAATTCCTTTTAAATATTTGGAGACATGACTACTTTTAAAAACAATATTCAAAAAATCTTGTTTTGGTCAAAAGTGAATTGTTCAGTAGATAGGCAGATGTATAATAAACAAGTATTTAGAAAGGTTCTCTCAGTTAGTTAATTACTACTAAAGTCTAACAGGAGTAGTATATAGGGCCTGAAGTAACAAGAGAGATTTCAAGATGTAAGAGTATTAGTAGGGAACAGAGATCTTGTTGTAGAGAGATAAATTACCTACTGTTGCAGAGACAGGGTTTGATATAGAGGCTTATAGATTTCTAAGCTGGATTATGAGACTAGCAAGAATGTTATCAGTAAATACTTTTAAGATACACTAGTACTTATCTACTTTTCCTGAAGGATGTTCAAGGCTTCATTAGTAAGAATGAGGTTCATGGGATAATTAGTTTAGACAAACATTGTATATAAAGCAAGAAAAGATCAAGATATGAAGTGAATAATCTGAGATTACCAGATTTTCAATATGTTGGAATCCTAAAGAAGGAGATTCTGCTCTGCTGTTAGGATGACTAGTAGGGTCCATGGTATTTATGTAGACTTTCACAACCTCTAGAAAGTCTTGAAAGATATATTCTGTTATGAACTTTAGGTCTTTAGGGTTAGACAAAAGAACAACTCTTGTATTGAGTAACATAAGAGAACTCAATAGAGATCCCTTTACAAACTAGTCTACCTTTTATACTACTACTGATGGTTTGTGCTCACTACTGTGCACCCTACCCTAAATGACTATGTGTAGAACATAAGGTTAACATGTAGTATCCATGTTGTATGATGCCATTTGTTCTAGAACCTTCTACTTTGTTCTCCCAAGTTTTGTGACCAATGTTGTGACCATACCATCTGATTGTGACTGATGTGACAGTGTGACTGATCACTTCTGACTCTAACCCTAACTGTTCTAAAAATAGAAAAATGAAAAGTAAATCAAAAGAAAAATAAAAATGAGAAAGAAAAATAAAATAAATGAAGTCCACTTCTTGCAATCTTGACATATTTACTTGATAAAGTACAAGAGCACTCACTTCCAGGAAGTCTTAAGAGAACAGAATGAAAACTTCTGGAAATAACAACTATTTTACATATTACTATGGATACATTCCAATCTGACAGAATAGTGCTGATATAACTAGGGAATAATAATGACTAAGTAGTTATAAACCTAGGTAAAAGTTTCTAAAAAATTGCTGAAAAAGGAAAGGAGCTTATAACAGCAATAACCAGAAGGGAGTAGTACTAGAATCTTGAGGAGTACAGTTCAAAGTTTGATCATGAGAAGTAGTGGTATTGATCTAAAAAAGACCACAGGATTCAACAGAGAACCACTCCTGCTGACTATAAAGGAATGGAGAAACTGTGGAGTTTGATAATACCTTGGTACTTAAACCTTAGTTGAAGATAAGTTTACTGATATCCTGATATTCACTCACTCTCCTAGATTACTGTGTTTTGAAGTAATAGTAACTGGGAAGAACTTAATAGCTAAGAATTCTGTAGTATGAATAAACTGCAGAGCTCTAGAGTTGAGTCTGTGAAATTCTGCTACTCTGTCTACAGAGTTGAATAGTGCCTGGGTACTTAAACTTCAGTTGAAAATAAGTTCTCTAACAGTTACCTAAACTTTGGATCATCATATTGCTCAGAGATTATTTCTATATTATCTCTTTAACTATTCTTTACTCTACCATTTTCTTAGCTACAGTTCCAACTATAGTACTTAGTATTTAAGACCAAGTAGATACTTTGTACTCTTCTTAGTCTAATAATTGAATCCTAGTAACCTGCTTTTTCTTGTGCTTTTTTAAACTTTGACTCTATCTGAGACCATAACTATATTATATACTCTAGATAACTTATATTTAATTCTGGATAAGTATTCTAGCTTGATCTGACCACTTTTATATCACTAATTGTAGACTTCTACTTGAAGCAAGAACTATACTTAACAGTATTCTCAGACTTTCTAATAACTACTATTACATCTTTATTTGTTTGTAGTATTAAAAGAAACAAATACACAGCAGTATAGTATAGTGTAAACAACTGTTTGCAGAGAGAGCTTTAAAATATGAGTAATATAAGATAAGTAGTACAATTTGAACTAATTAATAATAATTTTACAACTTAGACTCAAGTATTAAGGTATAAGAAGAACCTTGTATTAGGTTTACACAAACTATGTAACTATGACTATAATACTATAACTATCTGTGATATGAGATTATAGTATGTTATGTTATATGACTTCTTATCACACTTTCTTAACTAGGTCTAAATAAAAAAACCAAGTTCAAGTTTCAAACACAAGTCTATTTGTTTAAGCTATTCTTAGTTCAGAATTAGAGTTTAGAAAGACAAACTCTAATATTATCTCCTTTTTAAGGTTTCTGTAAGGAAACTTGCTCTTCTAAAGATTTTCTCTTTTGTGTTTTTTAGTTGATCCATGTTCTATATTCCTTTACAATATCTATACTCATTTACTAATATACCTTTCCATATTCTAAATCTCTTTAAGCTGTATACAAATATTTCTAACTATCTGGCTATGTCATCTAACTCCCTTTTTCTATATTCCATTACTCTTCCATAATACTCTATAGTCTTCTGCAGTCTGCTATTGTCATTCACACTTGTTCACTTATCTGCTCATTTACTTTCCCATACTCTAGAAGCACTTGTTAAGTACTTTGGCTCTCTTCTAATTTAGTCTCTCTATTCTAAAATATTACTAATTACTTAAGTATCATTATTCTCTACTTATATAAACAGCATTCCAGCACATTGGAATAAACCTGCTATTATATAGAGTAGTTATTACCTTGTCATATACTAGGTCCACCTGTTCAGAAGATATGTCCCTATGGTAATGCTGTCCTCTCAACAGCTATAAAACAAGCCTATCTTCCATAACAGCCACTCTTTTTACAATATATTCTCATAATAGTGATATAATAATCTGGATATTCTATCTTTCATAATAGGAATACTCCTATCTTACTTAGTCTTTTATAGCAGAGTTCTCCTACCTTATTTCTATTAGTATCTCATCACCAAAACCTCCACTTAGGAAAATACACTGAAAACCTGAGTATCTCCTATATGACTAACTTGTATATAAGACTAGTAGTTACACTGTAATTTGCTAGTTTGATAATCAATAAAGATAATTCTTATTAAACTTAATCTCTAGTATTTAATGGTAATATTCCAAATCAGTACTCATCTCCATCTCAAACTTCATCTAGTTTGTATTCCAAATCAATCTCACAGACTTTTGCCTCCTGGTATGAACCATACCCAACAGTATGATCAGACTCCTAAGTCTACTATTACTTCTGAGTAGTTTTATTTGCTAAAATCCTCTGTCACAGTTCTATCTGCAAAACAACTCTTTTTGCACTTCAAAGTTCAATGGCTTTCTCCCACTGTAACTCTTTAATCTATTTAGGGCCAACTCTGATCCCACTGTTTGGGATACTCTTCAATACAATCTTCCATTTCAGCAATAACCTCTCTAGGGTATATCTGCCAAATAGCCTATAACATTCAAGACATATTTATTCAAGAGGCTAATTATCTCTAAGGTCTCTAACCTATACTATTTAACCTGTCTGGACAGTTTTGCCTGTTCTCAGCCCAAGTATCATCCCTGTAGATAACTATCTTAATTGAGAGGATGCTTCTTCTACTGATATAACATCTAATAGACCTAACTCTGCTACTTGCTCATGGTCAAAACTTCATCACAGTGATAATACTCATAAGTAGTTGGCTGATATACTTGGTCAACTTGCAAAAACTCTTACAGCTAATCAAACTCCTAGTCCTAATTTTAATTCAAGAGGAACTAAAGCTCATATTCCTAATACTTTCAGTGGTACTGAGCCTGACAAGCTCAATAATTTCTTATTTCAATATCATCTTTAATTCTATGCTAATCCTGTGCAATTTGACATGGACATTGGAAAAATTAACTTCACAATAATCTATCTCACTGAAGTTGCCTAGGACTGGTTTGAGGTGGGCCTCAACTAGAAAGACCAGAGCATCCTACAAGACTAGCTCGCTAATTAAAACCTTTTTGTTGACAAATTATGTTAATACTTTGGGCTTTTGAACTCTATCAGTGAAGCAGCTACCATGCTGGATAACCTCTATATGAAGTCTAGCAATAAGATTTCCACTTACAACATGGATTTTATATGTTATGCCTTCTAATTAGATTAGGAAAATAGTGTTCTGTACCACTGCTATTACCAGAGACATTCCAATCAGATCTAGGATCCCATTTTTACCTAGGAATAAGAAAAACCTACCACATTTCAAAATATGTATGCTTTAATAATAACCATTGATCACTGTTACTAGAAATATAACTATGAGCACTATTGTACAAGGCAGGTAGAAAAGAAGACCCTTGAGTTTCATTCTTAGAAGTAGGGTAAGGCTTCCACTGCTAGCAATGCCATAGTCTCCCAAGGCAAATCAAATATATCTCTAACAGCTTTATCTGCCAAATCATCCCTTTTAAACACATTCTCCTCTGCTTTTAGGAAACAATCCAATTCTCCATGAGTGGATCTCTCCTCTAAGTTGGCCAATAATAGCAAGTTGACCAGCAACCAGTGCAAAAAGCATCTCAAAAATAATCTGTACCTTTATTGTAGAGCAAGAGACCACAAATTGGACCCTTGTTCTAGGAAGCAGACCATGGTTACTCCCAAAGGCCACAGTACTTCAGCAACTACTAATTCTCCAGCAGCTGCTTCTAAGAAACTCTTGGAAAAATAGAGAGCAACCTTCAGGACTTCACACAGACTGAGAGCTATATTGAACTTCTTTATACAACAATGAGTCCCATCTAACTCAACATATCTGCTTTTTCTAATCCTCACTCCCTCTTTGTCTCCCTTACTTCTCTCTTGATCCTTGGTCAGAATCACTTTGATAAAATCCCATTCCAAGCTTTAGTCAACTTGAGGTCTACTCATTACTTTGTAGACTTGAAATTTGCAGATACTCATCACTTGAAGACATTTACAACCCCTCCAGTTGCCCTCTGTTTGTTTGATAGTTTATCAAATTAATACCATCTCTGAAATTTCTAACTTGCCCATAATATTTCCTACTAGTGATTGTATGACTCTGGACTTTTATGTTACTCCACTTGATTTTTTCTGTTCTTTGGTTCTTGGATACAACTAGCTTACCTGACATAATTCACTGATTGACTGAGTAAATAGGTTAATAAACTTCCCTTTATATTTATAGGAAAATTTTGCTCCCTCTCATGTTATAGCCAACATTCTATTGGCATCTTTATTATCTTCTAACATTTCTTTGTAATCATCAAATTCCATGGTTTCCATACCTGTACTTGAAATCTTTATGTCTACCTCTGAGTGACCTAACATTGTTATTATTAGTACTGCAACATTCTTGTGTACACCAAAACTTCTGGGCTTTAGCAAGTTTCAACTCGATTTTTGTTCTTTGGACATTCAAGCCAACTCCACAAAACTTGTAGAGACTTCTAACCTTTCTAATGTCTCTTCTGAGTATCACAAATTTGCTGATATTTTTAGCAAAACTAAGGCTAAAGTACTTCTCACCATTCTTATGACTTCTAAATCAATCTGGAAAAAGATGCTCAACTTCTGGTTGGCCCTATATACTCTCTTTTAGCATTTGAATAAGAAGCTTTCAAGAAATTTATCAAGAAAAACCTCAAGATGAGTTTTATTCAACCAATATTATCTCCATATAGTGTATCAGTCTTATTTGTCAAGAAGAAAGATAGTTTATTACATCTCTGCATTGACTTCTGTAGTTTTAACCATATTTCCAAAAAGAATTGCTATCCACTCCTACTCATCTCTGATTTGCTGGACTTATCTTGCAAAGCTTAAGTGTATATAAAGATAGATCTTCACTATGCTTACTACTTGGTTTACATAACTGATGGTGATGAATGGAAGACTGCTTTTAGAACACATTATGGATCATCTGAGTGGTTTATAATGCTCTTCAGTCTTATCAATACTCTCACAGCCTTTTAGCAATTCATAAACAATCACTTCTCTGACCTTTTGGATGTCTTTGTTATGATCTATCTGGATAATATACTCATCTACTTAAATAACATGTCTGAACATTACTAGCATATTAAGAAAGTACTTAAGTATCTCTGCAAGGCTGATCTTTATGCCAAAGCAGAGAAATACAAATTCTACTCTAAGTCAGTAGAGTGTCTGGGATATATTCTTTCTCCTTCTGGTCTTACCATGTCTAACAATAAAGTAAAGATTATTCAAGACTGGCCAGAATCCAAGAAAGTCAAGAATATTCAATTATTTTTATATCTTGCTAATTTCTATTACTAGTTCATCTTCAACTACTCAGACATTGTTATTTCATTGACACACCTCACTAGGAAGGACATTTTCTGGAAGTTTGATTCTTTCTGCTATAATGCTTTCAACTCTCTCAAAAAGGCATTCACTTCTGCTCCCATCCTCATTCACTGGATTCTTAATACTTAGCCTATCATGGAAACTAATGCTTTGGACTATACTCTCACTAAAATTCTTTCTATTGTGAATAAAGAAAATGAAGTTCATCTGGTTGCTTTTTACTTCTGTACTTTTACTATGGTAGGGTTGAATTATAACACATATAACAAGAAATTACTTGCTATTTTTGAAGCTTTCAAAATTTAGTGATACTACTTAGAGGGTCTGGCCTATCTGATTGACATTGTTATGGATTACAAAAACTTTGAGTACTTTTCTACTACCTTAACCTAGAGGCAAGTACAGTGGTCTGAGTACTTCTCTTATTTTAATCTTGTCATCAGGTTCCATCCTAGTTATCTTGGCACCAAATCAGATGCTCTTACTAGATGATGGGATGTTTACTATAAAGAGAGGAATACTAGCTATACTATAGTCAACTCTCACAACTTCAAACCAATCTTCACTCAAGAACAACTTATGGCCTCTGTACAAGCTATTATTCTTCTCTTTCCTTTCTTTCATACAGCTACAGTTGTTAATCTGGATACTCTACACTAAGATATCCTTTTGGCTCTTTCTAATGACCCAATTACTATAAAACACATCTCTGTAGATAACTAATAGTCTACAGACTCCAACAGTCTTCTCTGTCTTGATAATAAAATTTATATACTATCTGCTGGTAATCTCTATACATGTATTCTCCAGTATAATCATGATCACATTCTAGCTGGCCACTTTGGTCAGAACAATCCTGATCCAGCATTCATGCTGATGTACAACAATTCTGTAAGTTCTATGTCACTTGTATGTGATCTAAGCCACAACATCACAAGCTCTACGGTTCTCTCAAACAACTCTCTATCCCCAAATGACTATGAAACTCCATTTCTATAGACTTCATTGAGAAACTTCTATCATCCTTTATGTTTGACACTATCTTGGTCATAGTTAAATGGCTTACCAAGCAGGCAATCTTTATCCCTGCCCATGACACCATTATATCCATAGACCTAGCATGTCTATTCATGCTCTATATATTTTTCAAACACAGTGTTTCTTCTCGTATCACCTCTGACAGAGGTTTGGAGTTTGTGTTAAACTTCTTCCTCTATTCTTTAGACACTACTCTAGACATGCAGCTTCACTTCAGTTCAGGTTACTATTCCAAAGGTAATGGACAAACCAAATGTATGAACCAGACTCTTGAGCAATACCTCTATACATATTATAATTACTAACAAGAAAACTGGTCCAAACTCTTACCTCTTGTGAAGTTTTCTTATAATAATGTTCCAAGTACTACTACTGGTGTTTTTCCATTCTTTGATAATAAGAGATATCATCTGAACATTACTGTTCATTCTGAATGCAATATTGCTTTCTTCTAAGCCTATAACTTTGCCATAGACCTCAATGAATTATAGAGTACTCTTAAAGCTGAGATCTTTACAGTCCAACAGTGTTATTAGAAGTCCACTGATGCACAATGTTTCTCCACATCTGATTTCAAAGTAGATAATGTAATCTTTGTCAAGGCTCAGTTCTTCAGAACTACTTAGCCTTTAAAGAAGCTCTCCAAAAAATATCTTAGATCTTATAAAATCATTTTCTAGCCTGGTATACTATCATTTATCCTCTGCCTTCTAGAGTCTATATGCTCTGTCCATTCAGTTTTCCATGTGTCTATGCTCAAACCTGCTATGTCCAATTTTTTTCCCAAGAGAATACAATTAGCCCCCACACTAGTTATAATCAACAAGGAACCTAAGTATGAAATTTCTTAGATAGTGGACTTCAAGATTGATTGCCAAAGAGCATGTAAGCTCCTATATAAGGTGATCTGACTAGGATATGAAGACATAGAAGACAAATCAGAGTGGATTTCCATATTCAAGCTCACTCATACTACCAACTTGGTATCCAATTTCTATATCACATATTCTGCTAAGCTTGGTCCACTCTCTTTGTCTTAATTATGCTATTATAATTGTTTTCTGCCTCTATGTACTTCCAACAGGGATTGCTATTATTCTTTTAGTATATTTTATTTGTTTTTTTTTCAGTTAATCCTATTTCCACATACTCTTTATAGGGTTTCTTTTCAAATTTTCTGACTTTAATTTTCATTCCTGTCTCCTAACCATGTTAATTTTTTAACAGACACAGTATAGCCACAACAAAACCAAAAATAAAATAAAATTCAAAATAATACAAAAAACAAAACCATTATACTAGTAGCAGGTAGATGATGGGGTTCCTTTCTTTACCTCCTGACTTTTCCTAGGTCTCTCTTCAGACCTTTCTTCATTGTCTCCATCTTCTTCCTCTGTCAAGCCTCACTTCTGGTCAACTATAGCCCCAATTCTTGCTAATTGGACCATATTCCTCTCCTGGCTCTCTACCAAGTCCTATAAGAATTTCCTAATGCCCTAGTATTCTT
>Ga0157364_1004992_pt1 | contig 13382 bp, 7 predicted proteins | sample AttsexASBM2_FD_111476 | JGI IMG/M metagenome (GOLD analysis project Ga0157364, IMG submission 111476) | Fungus gardens microbial communities from leaf cutter ant in Ribeirão Preto, State of São Paulo, Brazil - Atta sexdens ASBM2 | ecosystem: Host-associated > Fungi > Mycelium > Unclassified ... | reverse complement strand
ACATAGAGAAAGAGAGAATAATATATAATAATATTCTATTCTATTACTATAATATTATAATTTATTAATAATTTAAAAAATAGAGTTTCTAATCATAATTATTGTATGTTATATAATCATAAATACCAAACGCTTCTTCCACAGTGTGCGAATCAGTATCAAAGTTTTTTACAAATAGATACGTTCGCTGTGTAATGCGGTATCCGGCTTTGCGTTATTTAAATACGTTATATATGTTGCATGGTAATTATTTTATTAATACTGCATAATGCGATCAAATTGCGAAAATTAAAAGATTACTGATGCAATTAATAATAACGCATTACAATTATTCAGGACTGATTTGATCACAATATGCCGTTAGTAAAATGAATATAAATAATAGTCCTTGATATTACAATTGTTTAACGTTTCAATAAAACATAAAATACGAATTGTACCAATGTACAAGAAAATAAGTATAATGATAATAAATGGCAATAATATCATAGTAGTAAAGTAATGAAGGTAAATTTAAAATTCGTTTGTTACACAAACGCGAAATGTCATGTTATTTAATAATTTATGTAGTCGATCTCATTGCGGCGATTACATTGTATTACAAACTGCGGCTGATAATTAAAGCTAATAATTCATTCCGGATCCTTGTATATGAGCAAAATGTCATCTCTGTCATGAGTAATGAGACGCTATTGCATACTCAATTAAAACGAACTATCGTTTATCGTATGCCGGCATGAACCAGAATCAACTACGATGACCGGCGACTGTCAGTAGATACGATAAAGGATGCATATTCCTTAATCGCTCTTCGTCAAAGTTTGTTAAGATTGGTCGCCGTGATAGGCAGTTTGACACATCTCAGATATTGTCAAAGCATGCTGTTAGTGCCCGACGATCAAAACGCTTTTGTAACTCGATGCTAATTAATAGTAACGCACAGTAACTATGACGGGAGTTATTGAAAGGAAAACACAGGTTTAACATGTCACCCATCGACGACAAGTTAGTTGAACTATGATTGAGCGCAGTTGCACACGGTTGGACTAAACTGACCGAGGTAATTTCCAAAGTAAAACGTAAACCTACTATCAGGCGGATCTCCGGAAATCAAAAGGAAACGCCGCACTTTGACTTGTTGTAAATGTTGCTGCTAGAGTATAGTATTGTAAAGTAAATTTTTATTATGCTCGAAGACTTCTTGGGCTTACTCTTAGCTACAAATTATTATTTTTAATATAATTTTTGTGATAAGACATTTTTAATATAATTTTTGTGTTATATGTATTCTTTTTTGTTTTAATTTATATAATTAATTATTTAAAAAAAAAATCAATATTATATGAAAGAAATTAAAGACGAGAGAGAGAGAGAGAGAGAGAGAGAGAGAGAGAGAGAGAGAGAGCATCAGGTTTTTGTTTCTGAATAGAAATAATGTTGATGTTTCTGAATAGAAATAAGTTGATGATTTATCGTTTTCATTTTAATCCAAAATTCCGAGAATATTATGGACATTATTTTTATATATAATGTAATTAAATCAAATAAGTTTATATAATAGATGTACACACTCTTGTGGGAGTTATTAATTTAATACGACAATTAAATTAATGCCAATGAAACGTGTAAACTAGTGGAGAATATAAATTTTGTCGCGCGCTTTATTACGGAATTATATAACACAGCTAGTTAATATATATTAATGTATCTAGACAATTGTTTATCTTTCAATTGTTATCATTCTAGACAAAATATGGGCATTTTGGTTTATACATAATACAAATATTCAAAAATATTACAGACTAAACGGATTTATAATTTATGAATTAGGAAACTAAAAAATAATATTTGTCACGTGCTCAAAATAAAAATTAAACGCGACATTTTAAAGCATTCCAGTTAAATATCAATTATATACATTTTCTTTTTCAATACGTTATTTTTAGATATTTTGTCACAATATTTTACTTATCATAATATAAGAATTAGATTAATTAAAATGTATTCATAAACATTTTTTAATAAAAAACAAGATATTTATTGAATAATTTTATTTTGCAAAATTTATGAGTTGAAAATGAATAAAAACATATTTGAAGAATAAAAACATATTTGAATTTCATAAAACAACAACGAAAATATTTATTTTATATTTCAATTGCATATTACGCAATATGGTTTGCATGAAAGAATTGCGATAGTGTTATCAATTAATCTGATGTAATAACATCATGATGTATGTATTTTCGGGTTTAATGCGAAAGCTGTAGAAACTGAAATTCATGCTTGCTTGATACGTCATTTTACGCAACGTGGCGTATATAGAGTCACAGCCATTGTCGAGAAGTTCTCTCTCTCTCTCTCCCTCTCTCTCTCTCTCTCCCTCTCTCTCTCTCTCCCTCTCTTTCTCTCTCTCTCTCTCTCTTGCCGATTTACTCAAAGTGCAACAGATAACAAACAGGACACAAACTTAGTTTATGGAAGCCTTGCTTAATGTGTATAAACTTCGGCGGATATGTGATAAACTAATTATAAGTTCTACCATCACGAGTGTCCAAAATAATGCACATGCGCACGGATTCGGACAGGATAATCTAATCGCATTTCTCCTTTCGAGAGAAACTTTCCCTCTCTCAATGTTAAATATAGTTTCCATTGTCTTCTCCATTTATGTCAGAGTACCGTTAAATTTTCTACGCAAAATATGAACATTTCTTTTGTAGACATAATAAAAATAGACTCTGGATTCCTGTGAAAGTTATTACTCTCGGTTTAGAAAGAGTAAGATGATTTAAAATATTTCTCTTTTTTTCTGAAAACATCAAATTGAAAAGGAAAATATTGATAGAATTGAAAAAAAATATTAATATATTATATTCAGCTACCATTATGCGCAATATTATATCTGTATATCTCGATTCTGTAACTTTTAATGACAGTTCGGTATCGTTAAGAGTTACTGAGTCTATTGGAGTACTGGTCTTCTAACATCATGTATTCTTCTACATGTACACTGAAAAAAGTACTAAATTTTAATAAATATTTGTGTGAATATAGTTTTAAGTAAATATTTATTAAATATGAACATATATTTATTTGATACAAAAACCATTAATTTAATTATCGTAATTTTACATCACTATACCATAATTATGGTTCAAATATTCGCGCGCACGAAAACATCGATTTGATAAACCATTTTACGTATTAAATGACACAGTATAGATTAAATAATATTGTTATGGTATTGAAACGCAATCTTTCCGCCTTGTTTTTCGCATGTTATGTGAAATGTTGTGTAATTTTAGACTATATATATTTATGTAAAATTACAATATCATATTTTTATCATATTTTTATTGACTAAATATTTATTTATTGTAAGTAAATGTTTACTTAGTAGTATTCAAAGAAATATCTATTAAGATTTAGTAAATTTTTTTTCAGTATATGATTTCTTTTTTCGATTTTTGATGTTTTGCCTTTTCATGCGTTTTAGAAAAAATCGTGAATGTGCTTTCGATGCTGCGATAATGTAGAATACAATTCTCAGTTGTGCGAGCTCGAAATGCGTCCACGTCGCGAATTCATCAATGTCGCTGCTTCCGGTACATGTAGCGCGCGACGGTGACTCTTGTCGTCGAATCAGCCAGCAGAAGCTAAATCTTTCGCGACACGGGCGTGCTTCCGGTCGTTTTTGGGGCGGGTGATAGTACCGCGTGCCGCGCGAGACAGCAGTTTTCCGAATCCCGGAAAATAAACGCACAAGGCGGGACCCTCCTACCTGCCGTTTTTGTTCGTGTCGCGATTTATTTATCGACACGTAAAATCAGACGACACGAAGTCGTCTGATGGGTGCACGGGTTTCGACGTTACTCGCAGGTGCACGTAATGGGAAGCAACAGTGGCGAGATATTCGATGGAAAGTTGTCGCGATGAGAGATTATATTGCGTCGGATTGCACTTTAATCGACATGTAAACATTTAATTAACGTACGTTTCCACATGTTTATATTGATCGTATTTATTTTACTGAGTAGAATAATGAAGATATCTCGTTAAACATGCTCTTCTTAAACATCTTCTTTTGTACTTATCTTATATGTATTATCGTCTTATGTCTTATGTATTACATACTACATTATATTTACATGAAATGAATTCAAAGAGAAGGAAATTAAAGTTATAAGACAGCTTCGTAATTGCTAGCTGTGATTGCAAATCAATTTGATTAACTCTCTGGAACTGACGTCAAGTCTGTAATACATAAAAAAAAAATTCTGCTCAAGAAAAAATTTAACTAAAAAATTTAACTATGTAGATATAGATCTGAGAATAATTTTGTTTAAACCATCAAAATAATTATGAAGGACGTTCAAGTTGCTTGAATGTTAAGACTTCTTGCAGTATTGTTATCAACACTTAAATATTCTATACAATTATTTTGATGATTTAACAAAATTATTTTCATATTTATATATAATTAAATTTTTAGATATATTTTAGCAAAACCGTCTTTTTGTAATTACTGATTACACTACTGTGAATGAATGGTGAATCTGTGGGATCTATTTAATGTATGTTATCTGAAAGGCACAAATTAATTTCAAAGAATCAAAACGATAATTCGTACAAAAAAGAATTTGTATATATAAATATTAAGTTTATTTTAATAACAATAATTCATATTTACAAATGTAATGTAAAGAATATAATTGAATAGGTCCAATAAGTCTACCGTCAGTTTCAAAGGATTAATAGCATTTTCTCAAAATAAGCCGCACCTGAAGAGAAAATCAAGAATTCTTTAGAAAATAGAAATAACTATGGCAAGCGAGACATTGCGTAAGTATAGAGAAAACCTAAGAAAACGCGTACGGAAGAGCAACCAAGCAGGTTGACATAAATCCCATTTACGAGAAAATGAGTAAGAGTAAGGAGAGAGAAGAAGGCATAAAGATTTATCGCGCATTCACGTCTCGAGTATATCCGTAAGTAAGGTATAAAATCTCCCGTAATTGCAGGCGCCAAGAGTGCCACGCGAGACGCAATAAAACATGATTATCAATAGCGTTTGTTGACGACCATAAAAAGTGCAAACTACGGTGAAAAGATGCTCGATATGGAACGTCGCTCTTGTCAATCAATATTTATCGACTTTAATCCCTGTGACGGATCACCTCAATTATTATTCACTTATTCACAACAGTAAGTTTATTACATCCTGCCGCAACGCTTTTCTATTATCCCGCACGCTAACAAATTCTCTTAATTAATTTTTTTAATGTACGCGGCCCAATGTGTCCCGCGAGGTTATTTAGAATTTATAAGAGCCAGCAGTGAGCAGAATGGGAAAGAAGAAGAGCGAAAGCAAGCAACTACATTTTTGTATAACATCGTGTACAAATGGTTTATTTCTACTACTGATTTATTGTGAGTGTTAAGAAGCTTACGTATTACAAAACTTTTTAACTTCTTCACTGTGGTATTCTCCTGGGATGTCTCGAGGGATCGACCAATACAAACGTAATGTTTCATGCTTGCATTTGAAGAGCTTATTGCCAAATCAACTTAAACACTTGTTTTTTCATTTTAAAGCAAAAATTAAGCGTTATGAAACTTTTTCTAAGCTTCTCGTAGCTTTTTATAATTCCCATATTTTTTAAATAGGGATGTAAAACTTTTAGAAAATAAACTCTTCATTAAGTATCCTTTTGATTTTTTTTATGTTAGCGAAACATTTGTTTAAAGATGTATCAGGTGATTAGTCTCAAAAGTGATTGGAATTGAAAATGGAAATTGAATATACTTACTGTAAAAATTAATGTTATATATATATATATAACGGTTCAATATAAGGCTAATATTTTTTTTCAACAATACAATTTTATAGTTAAAAGAACAATTTTATAATCATAATTAATTTTTCTGAATATGTCTACTTTTTACATTGAAAAAAATATCTGATTGAAAATGAATCAATTAGAAAATACTGATCAATCAGAATTCTAATTATCTCAACTAGAATTATAATAGATTCAACCAGAACTCTAATTAATGTAACCAGACTTTTTTTCCAATATATCTATTAATATCCAATACATCTATTAAATAATTCTTGACCAAAGTTCTAAATCGCCGCCAAACTTTTTATATTACTTTCGAATATAATAATTATAGAAAAGTTTGTAATTTTTTCATAATTTTTTCATTCTGTTAAAAAATATGTGTATCTTTGAAAAAGGAGAATATTCTTCCGTCGAGCTTAATGAATAATTGGAAGGTTGATACGTTAACTGCAACGTTCGGTTCCTCGTGTCGTTCTCTACTGTTACATGCGCTTCTACATCCCTTCGCTATCGGTCGTGTTTAACCCTTCGTTCCGCTACGCGCCCACATCCCTCGTTCTCCGCTGTTCGAAAAGCGCCGGACCGAGGCTGGTCTTGTTTAAGCTATCTCTCTGTTTTATCACTCCGTCCTAACATGAGTCGCTGCCCATGCCGCATTTCTATCTCGTCTTTCCGTCGAATTTCCTCGACGCTGGCACGTCCGACAGAATTGAGTTTTCGCGCTGCTAGCGTGAGTTCCTTGATTTTCCACATTAAACCTCGTAAAGGTCCGTTTGCATTGCGCTCTGTATGAACTAGAGATAGTTCGTATATACTGTTCTCTTATAAACGAACTTAAAATATTGCAATGACCGTATAAAATAAACTATTTGTGACAATGTCAAAAATTCACTTTTCAATGGAGTCAGAATCGATCCAGAAGATGTAACACCAAATTATTATATTGACCTTATCAATGTCACATAACATTTCCAATGACTTGCTCGAGACATATGATCACGTATGCATATGCATATGCCGTGGCAAATGCATTTGACGCTGTGAACGCCCTTTTTATATCTCGACGTCGGACATTTTTCGTGCTTTCGTGCCTCTCTATAGAATTTGTCTCGCCCAGGAATGAAAGCCAACCGAATGTATTGAGTCGTTCGCTTGAACTCTGATTTCTGTGGTCGCTCGGGACCAGAAAAAAACGAGCGAAAAAGAGAGGGAAAGGGCGCGCGCGCGCGCGCGCGCGCGAGAGAGAGAGAGAGAGAGAGAGAGAGAGAAAGAGAGAGAAGAGAGAGGGGGAGGGCAGAGCAAAAAAGAATGTGAACCATTGGGTGTGCATACACATGTGCGTATACGAACACACGAATTACATTCCGCGTACCAAAAAGCCTGTACCGAATAACGTACCATGTCACTTCGCGGTATGTGCACGCGTGCATGGCGACGGGGCGATGACTGATTTTTGTTCCCGTGATCCTTTTTTGTAACCGCGCCGATGAATCGTCGAGATCAGAGCGCGAGAAAGAGAGCGCGGTAGAGGTGTCGCACGTACGAGAGAATCATCGCATTCGTTCCGCGTTATCTCATTCGCGAGCGTTGGACCACGAATTTCATTTGTCAGGCAGAAATATTCTCCTTTTTCTGAACACGTGCGCAGAAAGAGAGAAAGAGAAAGAGAGAAAAAGCAACAGAGAGAGAGAGAGAGAGAGAGAGAGAGAAGAGGAACTAGCAGCGTTATGCTTTCATTCCATTTACCTTTTTTTCTTATTTTTTTATTTTTACAGGGTCGTTATTAACTTTCAAAAGGCTCGCCGAAACGAAATGCGACTCACATCAAATATTCCAATGATATATATTTACTCATGCTTGCTTAAATATTGTTTAACGAATGCATGAATCATTGAGGCGAAAATACAGCGAGGAGTATATTCGTTTTTTACAATCGTCGAACTGAGACTCAATTACGCAAGTATCTCAATCCTGGTTTATTCACTACGCAATCAAAATAGGAACTGTTAAGGCAGCTGAGCGAAATCGTTTTGCATAACGACCTGCACAAATAACATTACGGATGATAACATTACGGATGCAGACGAGATAACGGGTGTAGTTGCATTAACGATTGAAGAAACTGATGCAGATTGGAAATCGGTACGCTCATTGTGGATGCGAAACCGATATGTTACGCGCGGTCAGTTAAGCCGTAATCACACTAGCGTGATTGTGATTAGCAATTCAAGATTACTTTTTCAACCAAAGCAAAATAATCACCGATTGCTTCGTTCTAACTGGTTGAAAAATAATCATCAATCATCAATCATCGCATAATTATCAATGTGATTACGGCTTTATTAGAAGCGCGTAAGCGCAGATCGAATTGCGATTAACTCATCAAGAGAAATAACTGTATAACACAAATCAAATTCCAGAGGGAATGCAAATAAACCTATATACTCTAGGGACACATTTTCCTAAATATGCTCCTTTGGCGAATTGCCTTCGCCAATCGACGCTGCACAAAGAGCCCGAGGAAAATCTAAGAAAAGACGATGGGAACTTTTGACAATCCAGTTCGAAAAATCTCTCTCTTTAATGTTTGAACAATATGCAGGCTGCTTTACCTCCGGAATACATCTGATAATGGAAAACCCGGAAGCAATATGACTCAAAAAACAGCGAATCTCTGGTTTTTCTTTCCGCGAACCTATTTATTTTTATTCCTCTTTTATCTGGCAAACGCGAATCGCATACGTTGGTCTTAGAGGATTTCGCTCGTTGGATTGGACTTTTGTTCAGTAGACATTCAATTGCAACTTACGTTTTTACTTTTTTACTCAAGTATTATGCCTGCTACGAAAAGAACAATTTTGCTGAAATATCTAAAAATTTACAGCGCTGGACGAAAATATTGATACAGAATGGTTATTATTACCGAATAAAGTACGTGATTTTCAAAGAAAATTGCAACGAACAGTTTATTCTTGTAAAAATTTTTATTTCATATTTTATATTTAATATATTTAATAATACAACTGTATATATAAATTGATATATAAATTGATATATCATATAAATTGATATATTATATAAATTGATATATCATATAAATAAGCGTAATAAAAAAATTAATTCACTTTCTTGTAACTGAGGTTGCGTTCCAAAATTGACTAGTAGTACTAAACATTTATAGTGCACATAACGTAAACTATAACATTTTCAGTACTGATAGTAAAGGAACATAGCCTCAGTTACAAGAAAGTGAATTTATTTTTTTATTACATTTATTTATATGAAATATCAATTTATACAATTATATTATTAAATATAAAATATAGAATAAAAATTAAAAAAAAAAAACTTTGGGACTTTTCCATGCCTCTTCTTGTTTAATAAAACAGTAAATTATGTTACCAACATAACGTATTATCTCTCAATTGTGTGCCAATAGTTTTGTACAACAAAATAAAATGTTCTTGAGAAACATTTTTAAGTCTTTCTCTAATATTATTCATTTATATTAACTTCTATAATATGTAATTTATTTAAAAATAGAAAATGAGATGTTTTACAAAAATTAAGCCTTATATTGCCATTTTTTCTTTAGAGATATAAGCTGTTTTCTATCTACTAGCAACTACATTGTGGGCTTACATCCAGTAATGTAGATAGATACAGATCTAATCTCATCAAAAAAATTAATTATGTAGAAAATTTAAGCATGTTAATACTGTAAAAAGTTTTGACATTCTAGTAACTAGCTTGAACGTTCTACATAATTATTTTGATAATCCAACAAAATTATTTTCAAGTCTGTATTTATCTAGCTAAATTTTTAAATATTTCAGCAAAATTATTCTTTCCATATGTATCTTGTCCTTTCAAAAGATAAAAAAGAATACAAATTTTTAAAAGTTTGAATTTCTTGTAAAATAATAATTCCTTATCAATAATAATGAATTATATGAAATAATTTAGGACTATAATTTTATGTTATGAAAATAAAAATTAAAAAAAATAGAAATTGGTAGTTAAAATAATTAAATCATGAATAATAGAATTACGCTAAGTTTCTAAATATTTATGTGCATTGCGTTATTTAACGGATGAGGTTTGTGGAGAATATAAAGAAAACCAAGACTCAAGTTAACAGATCACATCTATCCCCTTAAAAACTACATAAAAAAGTTTGTAAGTACGTGCCTCATTCGCGGATGGAAGCAATTTCCGCGGTCCAATATCCGCATAGGTGACACATTTGTTATTCAACAATATGTATCGCGGAAGCAAGTTCCATTTCTGTGGCCCTCTTTTTCCGTGACACGTAACGAAAGGACAGCGAAAACACCACGGTATAAAATTCGACATGAGTGTGCATCGGCCGCCGGGAACGCCAGTTGTCGGGACCGATGATGGCCACAGGATGGATATTCCTCTCGCTCCACTGGGATCTGAAGGCGTCACTCGTCGCCAGATTTCCCGTGGCGGTCGTACTTCATCCGAAATTACCTGCGAGCCACGTCCGGCTGATTCGTCTGGAGCTCTCTGGTCAGTCTCTAACGCGACTGCACAACTAGGTTTCAACGAGCATTAACCATTTAATATTTGTAAACAAGCTTTCCTCTAGTTTCGCATTCGAAAATATATTTGATATTAACGTCTACGTTAATCATTAATGTTTGCGTACGCGGTTTAAGTGAATTTAGTGGTGATTATTCAATATCAGAAAAAATGCTACAAAGTTAAAATTGCAATTTAATTTAAATTTATTAATATTTATATGTTGCGTATTTAATATCTGACGTCTGCAAAAAAGTTTTTGTGATTTATTTGAAGGGTAACTTTCAAGTGTGTTGTCCCATTATTCATGCATGCAGAGTTATCATGTTAATTCTTATAATAAACAAGAATATTTTTTTGTGAGGTATAAATTAAGGGGAAGTGATATATTATTTATGAAAAAGATTTTATCGAGGACAAAAGTTAGTAAGTTACATATTACAGACACACTGTTTGCTTTTATTAAATCAGTAAAAGATATCTCTGTAATTAAATCAAATATAGAAGTAAATAATATTTATTAAATACTTATAAAAAATAATTAAAAAAGGAGGGAAAAATTATATAACGCCAATTATTCGCGATATCATATATTTAAAATTATTATTATTACAAATTAAAATTCATAAACGCCGATATTCGGCGATGGCGTCGAAATTCATAAACATTTCAGTCGATATTCGGCCTTCTTCAATATGTTCTAATATACAATAATAAATTTTTTCCAGTCGTTTAAAAATTACAAGAAATTTAATCAACTAAAAATAATTTATTATTGTATATCAGAACATACTGAAGAAGGTCGAATATCGAAACGTTTATGAATTTTAATTTGTAATAATAATAATTTTAAATATATGATATCGCGACGAATAACTGGCATTTTGGCTATATGCTCCTTTTTTAATTATATCTAATTAAATCTCTTTACAAATTTAAAAAGCAAACAGTGTCTGATAATTTATTAACTATCATGATTATTTGGTAAAATCTTTTTCACGAATAATATATCAATAACGAAGTTTTTCTTCTTTTATAGCTCAGACCATGTTTATTAAAAATCATTAAAGCTACATAGGCAGCATATTTGAAAATTGCTCTTCAAATAAATCGCAAGAATTTTTATATACCTACGCATATATACCTGTTATTTTGATAAGACAAAATCCAGCATCAAATTACGCTCTAAAATTGCGGTGATTTTTTTAATACCTTTTGCAAGCGTGAGTAGAGAAATCCGAAGGATGGCGAAGATAAGACAGGATTATAAAAAATGCATTACGGCATCCACGTGGAATGAGAACGAATGCAATGGCGACGTGCGTTCTCCGTCTCTATTTCTCAAAGATTTTCCTTATCGCGCGCGCTTCCTTCTCTTTACGGCGTATCGGATGTAACTGTGATTCATTATTACGGGCTTCCTAATGCAAATGCGCGAATAAATATTTATTACATCAGCACAAAGTTCTCGGGGTATTGAGATTATCCCGCGAAGATATTCCGCGGAGTATTATTATGCAACATCTGGCATCTCAAATTTAAATTTTACAAAGCGTTACAAGTGTCTCACGGCCGGTCTTGCGGAACTTTCCTGATGGCCGGAAGGTGAAGTACACTACCCGTAAACATCGTGTTTTATTACGTCACAACCCTTTATTACGCGTTGTTGAATTTATAAAACGTGGGAGACATTCGGATCGACGACCACCGCCCACCAACGTCCATTTTCGTACACACTCTGTGACCACGGGTATCTCGACTGTGGACTTGGCCCTCTTCTCTGGGGAGCAACAAAGAAAACGGCGAGAAAGAAAAGTTTACCGCGCTATAAAGAAAAAGAAGACGAGAGAAGAGAGAGAGAGAGAGAGAGAGAGAGAGGAGGAAACGAAAAAGTAAAATCGATCGGAACGATCTGTTTCTATGAGGAGTGGAATGGAACGGAGGCGGAAAAACGTGTGGCATGAACTGAATGCAGATGAATCGTCGATTCTTCTCTGATCGGAGAGCTTCATTTTCGTGATGCAACGGTTTTCGTGATATCGAGGATCTAGTAATATCAGGAGGAAAGAAGTTAGAACTACGCGAAACGAAGTTACGAATTCGTTCGTACGGTTCGCGGTTGAAAGAAAAGAACGGAGATGAATCGACACTGTCTCCGCTGCATTTCGAGAGCAGTAATTCTCTTCGTTAAACGGTACCAATGAATAACGTCGAAAGTACCGATCTGTCTTTAACAAAAAAAAAATCTCAAATATCTCGAAGATAAACGTATCGTCGCGATTTGTTAGCTTTACGATGCACTTCGGCACTGAGAGCCAGATAAAAGAACCAGTGACGTTACAAAATGTTTTCGAGGACTTTCGCAATTGGGATTCGTGTGAACATACGCGATAAAAAGATACGACATTGTGGCAAGTGGACCAAGCGACGTTCGGTGGATCGATAAATTTTAACAAGGTGCATTATGAGAAAACAAACGAGGCCGCACGTGAAACGCCGTTTTTCCGAGTCGATTCTCGCTACATTCTCTCTCTCTCTCTCTCTCTCTCTCTCTCTCTCTCTCTTTCGCGTCGAAGGAAAATGAACTACAAAAGACGGAAGCGACCGACATCGCTTGTAGATATACTTGCAACATATATCTGGCGCCGATGATGAGAAGTGAGAGAAGGAAAATAAGGAAAAGGGATCGCGGCAACTTAATCAAGAAGAGAAACGAAAGGATCTCACCACCTTTCTCTCATCTCTATCTTTCTCTATTGCATCTTACTTTTCAATCCTGACGTATTTTCCATTGGGAAATAACGAATGATACGAAGTGAGGCTCAGCAACAAGACTAGACAGAAAAGAAGAAAAAGATAATAATAACGGTGACGAAAAGAGAAAAATTTGAAAGAAAAGCGTTGCGTCAGTTGTATGTTCTAAAATGAATCGTGATGCTCGTTACATTATTTCAAAATACACTTCGTTATTATATCCGTTAGCTT
>Ga0157364_1004991_pt1 | contig 13384 bp, 6 predicted proteins | sample AttsexASBM2_FD_111476 | JGI IMG/M metagenome (GOLD analysis project Ga0157364, IMG submission 111476) | Fungus gardens microbial communities from leaf cutter ant in Ribeirão Preto, State of São Paulo, Brazil - Atta sexdens ASBM2 | ecosystem: Host-associated > Fungi > Mycelium > Unclassified ... | reverse complement strand
TATAGAAGATGTAAATATATCAATTCATGTCAAAATGCAAAAATTCAGTCGACATATAATTAGAGTCTTTTAATATTATTTCTACTTTCATAAGTATATAAATATATAAAGTTATAGTAGAAGAAACGCAGTAAAGTAGAAGAAACATGAAGTTTTTTATTTTGCTACGCTATAACATTTTTTATTAATAAATATATAACATTTGCTTTTTATATCGTTGTTCTTATATAATAGCGATATTTAAAAAATTTTATAATCATTTTTATTTCTGTGAGATGTTTTTACGCAATATTTATGTGATAGATACGTAACAAAATGATATTGAATGGTTAGATTCATTTATTAATCTGTTGATGTTATATCAAAAATATATATAATTGATTTATTGTATCATATTAATAATCGGCAGCTCACCTTGTATTCATTCGTTCTGTTTTGAGCTGTAGCGCAGATATGGCTGTCTGTCAGTTCCCAGTGACTTTTCGCGCATTCTTTTTGCTTAACAACTGTCAATTCAGTTTGTTGCAAGTCTCCATTCTAAAAAGGATTAAATTACATTTTTTGTTTCATCGAGCAACGAATAACAGCAGCAGAATTATTATTGTTGGAATATCTTCTCACATTTATTATTTCTAATTTCTTGTTATATTTACATATAAAGAAAATGATAAAATTACTTTAAGAAAGAGTTTTTTCCTGAATATGTATAATTGGAAAATTTTTGTATCATAAGTTTAACATTACTGTTGTATTTGTCCATCCGGATAACGTGCACGGCTTGCCTTCGAAATTTTTATTGGATTTTGGAAGATTTATCGGATATACTAGTACGTTGCGTTGTTTGATAGGATCGCTAAGGTGAATCAAGGCGATGTCATTATTGCATAATAATTCATCGTAATTTTGATGGATGTTAATATTTTCTACATTATGCCTATATCCTATATTGGTTAAAGAGTTTGTGCCGACATGGACCTTTATTTCATCTGTTGAACACTTCAATCTAAGAATAAAAAAATATATAAAAATATTAAAAATCCATATCTATTAAGAACAAATCTTGAAAGTATTTGTTATGTTATGTTGTCATTTTATTAATTAAATATCAACTGAAATATAATAAAAACTGCTAATAGAATATGATAGAAGACTGATTGCAGAAACTAAACACATTTTGCCGTTTAAATGACGTATTCCATTGAAATGGTTATGGAAAATATTCTCTCTTTCTTTCTTTCTCTCTCTCTCTCTCTCTCTCTCTCTCTCTCTCTCTCTCTCTCTCTGTTCGATTTCTGCTATCAACCTCCAATTTGCTATCAGATTATATCGTTAAATTCTGTCAGTAAAACATAAGTTGAATGAATACTGAAATGATATTGAATTTATTGCAATATCTAAACAAATCTGCTATCAATTTGTAATTAGTAGATTTATTTAGATATTATATCTGCTGGCAGTTTGCTTATTGAATACGTACACATTTTACACGTACACTGTGTCTATTTAATACCTTCAAATTAGATTTACATTCCAAAAATAATGTATATTAATAAATATTTGGAATATTCAACATACGCAACAACACATTTTGCTGAAGTTAACACGTTATAATCATCAAGAATAGATCCACTGCATATGTGTGAGTCGTTTACTCTTATTGATGCTTGATACCTAAATTTACCAATAGGAGCTACATCCATAATGTCAATAGGAGCATCCTCACTTATGATAGAAGGAGATGGAGCTCCTTATTAACAAAAATAAATTAAATATATTAATACATATGCAACATAATATCTGTTACATTATTACAGTAATTTTCCAGTAAAAGATACAAATCAATTATCTCTCATCAAATATTGAATAAAGTTAGAATAATTCCTGTGTTGATTTATGTCTTTTCTTGGAAAACATCTTATGTACATTAACTTTTGCAATTAAACATCGTGTTTATTTTATAACTAAATGAGTTGTTTAGAGAAATTATAGTTTTATTTAGAATATAAATTTTTTATATCTAGCAACAGCTTTACTGTTTATTTTACATTAATTTTTATTAAACTACATATATATAGTTAAAGAATACAAAGAGATGTACACATACTTTCCGCTGACATAATTAATTATAATTAATTAATTTATTTATTCGTGATCTTCTAGTACTAGTAGTTTTAGATATATGTTTTTAGATGTATGTTTTTTTTACATATAATACGATAAAATTTACTACAAATGACATATAATCGTTATTAATTAATATTAAAAATTTTGAATATATTGGAAAGTTATAACTAATACAGTACTGGAATTTACTGTCGATTGGCATTTAGACTGCGCACAGATTAGTGAGGTAAGGGAACCGAACTAAAAATCGTCTGAAAATTGCAAATAAATTTCAGCATTGAGCTAATACATGTAGCGATCGTTACATCAATATATTGATCAGTATGTCAGATTGCCTTTTGTAGCAGACGCGTGATCGATCGATTACATTTATAAAATATTGTACAAACAATTGATTGATCTTATTATATTTTATAAATATATTTGTTAGAAAGGTTATTACATTTATATAATACATTTATATAGTACACCCGACATGTCGATCAATATATTGATGCTACATCCAGCACATGTTGTCGGACATGTTTAATTCTCTTTTTTCCATGACATGTTTAATTCTCTCTCTCTCTCTCTCTCTCTCTCTCTTTCTCTCTTTCTTATTTTCTTTGTCATAAAGTAATTATAATAATTTATAAAGTATATGGAAATAATATTTCCAGGGAATGAAAGTAATTAATTATGGTAACTGCCGTTATTTAATGTTAGTTATTTAGTTGCCTTGTTGTAATAATGATTTGGTAATAACGTTGCGAATGGTTTTATGTTGATAATAATGGTGTTACATAGATCTGTTTTTTATTCCTGCACTCTCTGAATTGGCACATATAGTGTGATAAGTTAAAGCATGAAACAAACATATATTTATTTCACTTTAACTTATTGTATTATGTGCAGAGAAATAAAAAACAGACGTATGTAACACCAGAGTTGAAACAGTTAATAGTTACTTATCACGGATTAGAAAAAATGTCATTTGTCACTGAATAAGATAACTCACAATTTGTAACTCGTTCTTTTTAATGTAATTTGTAACGGAGTAACTTTACGGCATTGCTAGTTATTTGTTATTTTTTCCAATAATAAGTAATAAAGTTCTAGTAAGTAATGCCTAATGGAAAATTTACTTTTCGAAGTGACTTTTCTTAGCATAACTTTAACTTTAGTTAGTGATTATTATAGTTATAAAAAATTGCAACTTCATTATGAAAAATTGTTATTGTAAAACGTAACAATAAAAGTAACAGAAAAGTAATTCTTCCATTTCCTGATAAATTCATACCTTCAGTAGCGTATGCCAGAACGACAAATATAAGACAAGCGAACGCACGCATCTTTGCAGATTTGTTGCTTGATATTGAAGCGAATAGATACATTCAAAGGTTTATATATGTTCCTAAAGTAGTTACAACAAAGATATAAATCTTGCGTTTGTGAAGTTTTCCAGAATTTTTCTCAGTGCGATATCATATGATAAAGTATCATTACTACTATTATCTGATACACATATCATAAATTACATTTTAATCTCTTAAATGTTATCTCTTCACAATTGTGATTGAGTTAGCATTGGAAAGTATTTCTAGTAGATAATGGGACATTTCTAAGGGTTGCAATTTATCAAAAGAATTTATTACTATTCTTCGACTCGTTCTAAACTCGACATTTTTTTAGTTTGATATTAATACATACAAGCAAATTTTTTTTATTTGCCAATATGTTTTTCCTTATCTTCAGAGATTGCTGACTCAGTTTTGCAAGAGCTCTTAAAACGCTGAGATTTTTATTTCCGTTATATGTCAGATATCGTAAACAATATTACTACAACTGTTCTTTCTAATATGTCCGAGATTCTTAATATATTTAACTCGTTTCTCCCAAGACTTTAATTTATGGTTGATCGGAAGTGTTTTAAATTTTTTAAACATTAATATTATTAATAATATCCTAAAAGTTAATTGATTTCATAAATCAACTTTCTCAAAGAAATATCTAAATTTTATGTCTTCGCTTCGGTTTAACAAAAAAGAGAAGTTATCATTGGAATGATTGACAGAGTCTTTTTTTTGTCACATCTGAAATTCCACAAATAACAAAAATATTAATTTTATTAGTGAAAAGTAATTAAATAATGTCTACTTTTTTGAATTCATATTTCACTATTAATGTTAAATCTCTTTGTTATAAAAAAAACAAAATTTTGATATGAATTTGATATGTCACGGAGGAGAAAGAAAATTATCCTTAGGATTATGACACACAAAAGACTGAAGCATTAAATTAAAATAAGCAGTAAGCAAATTGACCAATCACGATAGAATCCATAAGGTCATAACGTAAGCAATAGTCAATGCAACATGTTGATTTCCTTACTGCCTATGTCTTATTGTCTTAAATTTTTTGTGTGCCATGGCCTTTATTATTCTATATATTCAGAATGTTTCTAAAAATTTAGGAATATAATATGGAATTTGAATGTAAAATTAGCTTTTTATAGTTTTAACAAATTAAGATTTATTAAAGTTCACAAAGGTGTTCACAAAGGCTTCCAAATAATTCAAAGAAAAATGTGATATACCAAATGTAGTGATTATAATGCAATTTACATGGGTCAAATAGTGAGGAAATTATTATCAGAATTTCAGAACACATCGATAGAAATATTATCTTCTAATCCCACAGATCATCTCACAGATCAGATTATATTAGAATCACAAATTTGATTGGTCGAATGTGAAAATTTCTTTGAAAGATTTTTGAGTAAACATCTGACGTCCGAATTTATTAAATTACAAACAGTCTAAATTTACAATCAGACACTGTTTTAATCATGCATATGTAGATATTATTTATTATTAAATTTTAATGTTCATGTATTTTAGTCTTGTTTTTCAGGTGAGACTTTCTACTTTGGCTGGCATTATTTTACATTTTAATTTTTAATATTTTTTGAGTGTGATTTACATGAGGCGACTTTTATTCGCTAGAAGCCATGTCTAGTGACGTCAATAATTCGCCAGCGAATTCTCTCGACTCTGCTGCTATTCACTTGAAATTAGCTTCTTAATTCGTCTGTGAATTCGCTGATGAAAGCTTCTTGTACACGCTTTTTATTTATTAGCGATTAAAATTTTGAAGTCACAGCGTTAAGTAGTCGCTAATGATCAAACAAATAGTCACAAAGCACAACAGCAGCTTATTCGATGATTATGGTCTCTGATGCTTATGGTCTAAGTGGCCGAGGCATTTCGGAAAAATTTGTCTTTTCACGCTAATGACTTAAAAATTCACTGGAGGAGCAGCAATAAACTAGCGACAAGCCAGCGAAAAGCCAGCAACAAGCATCGAAAATGGTATTCGCTGCGACTATACGCTATAAGAACAAACCCACGTCTAGAAAAAGTTTTTAGTATCAAATTCATTATGACGTCACTATACGCGGCTTCTAGTGAATAAAAGTCGCCCTGTGTAAATCACGCTTCTCAGATTGCAAATTTCTGTGAATTATGGGCATTGAATCATGACGAAATAAAATTATGCAGTTGAGTGGGGATTTGTCTGGTAGACGGGAATATGAAGATTTTTTTTTAATACTTTTTTAGTACTTCGCTGAGGATGTGTATGGCCAAATGTGGCCGAAACATTTAAATTGTAAAACAAATCAAATATAATTTATTTATAAGTTTATGTAAGTTTTGCTCATTATATTTATCCTTATTTGTCTGATTTTCTACAATTGTTACTTATATTTTATATTTTTCTTATTAAATCATAAAAGTAATAATTCTAATTAAAATTTGCTGTTTTCACTGACATCTTTTCTTTGAATACAATTAGGATTTAAAAACAATTGGGATTTATTGGATTATTTGATAAAGTTCACATAGGTATAGTTAATTTGTGTTTATCGATTATTATACGATAGTTTACTAAATATTATATTATACTTTGACTGCTTTGTCACTCATGTTTGGGTGACACGTGAATTTTTATATAGTTTTTGTTCATCAATCCTGTGACTTTATTAACTTGATTAGAAATGATTTTATTAAATATTTATAAAAATATTAAGAAAATATTGTTAAATTAATATATTAAGTTTATTAAAAATAGACATAATTTTTGTTTTTTTATTTTTTTTCCTTATTTGTTTCACTCTTAAAGAATTCCATTATTTCAGAATGATAATTTTATTACATATTTATTTTAAAATAAATACTATTAAAAAAATTTAATAATATAAGTAATAAATGTTAATATATAATATATTTTTACATTTATTGTGATAAATATATTTTTAGTATATATTAGATATTTTGTCATCTGGTTTCGCATGTTTTATAAACATTTGGATACTTTTCGATTTTGTGCTATTCAGAGCTACATTAAATAAAGTTTTTTAATTGCATTATATACTTTTACTACTGATTTTTCGGGGCATCTCAGATTAGGAGCATAAATTTTTAACTTCCGATTTACTCACTTTTTACATTTCTTTAATTTTCAAAACAAATAGAGTTTTGAATTAAATTTTATAGAATATTATCTTAAAGCTTATTAAATTCCTTTTAAAATGATCTATCATTTTTTAAAATTCTGCCAATAGATTTCTAGCATTTATCCAAAATGAACTCGGTATCTCATAACAAGAGTCTTTCCTCTATTTTAAAATGAATACTATTAAAAAAATGTAATAATATAAATAATAAATAATAAATGTTGATTTATAATATATATTTTTACATTTATTGTGATTTTTTTGAGATAAATATATTTTTAGTATATGTTTAGATAATTCGTAATCTGGTTTTGCATGATTTATAAACATTTGGATACTTTTCAATTTTGTGCTATTCAGAAAGATATTTATATTGAAATCCATTTGGTTGTTAAGCGTTATTTGAATGTTTTATTTAAGCAATGCGTTCAAATAATTATCGCATTTAAATAAAAATATTGTTAAGCTAATGTAGAACGCAGAAAAATAATTTTTCAATTTTTAATTAAAAATTTATACACTGAATTAATTATCAAAAAATTATTTCAAATTCTCTTTCTCATACACGCACATAATTATAATTATTATTTATCATATGTTAAACTTGTTAAACGTTTTATGAAATAAATTTATGCAATATTTGTAGAATAAAGAATATTAATACATTTAAATAATAATGTATAAAATATATTTTAATATTGTTTTATTTAATATTGCTTAAAATATATTTTGTTTTGTTCTATTATTCGACATAATTTTTAATCCATTCCTTGAAAGAGGCCACTCTAGTGTATACATCGGGCCATCCCCGAGCACATGGTCTACCAAAAGAGACAATACCAATCTGAACACCATTAGAAACAAGAGGACTACCGGAATCTCCCTGAAAAATTTAATAGAGATAACGTTTAATTATTTAATATAAATCAAGCTCTTATTTAATTTAATTCACACACCTCACATTTAATTATCATAAAAATTCTGATATTATTACTTATATATTTAGTCTTATATTGCAAATGTTTTTTTCTAAGATTATATTTATTAATATATTTAATAATATATATTGTAGATTTAATAACTTTGAAATTTATAATTTTTATGTTTTTATGTTTTTTGAATAAATAAAATTGCAAATTATATCTGCTATCAGATATTTTTGGTGTTTATATCTTAAAATCTAAAATATCTACATGCATATGCATTAAAAAGATAAATAACGAGGAAGGAATATTATTTTCGTTTATTATATTTTGTTTTATGCAGCAATGCAAAATTTGAAATAATAGAAAGTAATACTTACGTGGCACGCGCCTTCACCTGTTCTAGTGAATGTGCAAATGTGACTAAATTGTACTTTTCTCTGTTTTTGATGGCATTTACTTAAATCATAAACATTTAACTCAATCTCTTGTAATTTGTCAGGAGTTATACCACCAGCCTAAGAAAATAAAAAATTTTTTGTAAATTCAAGCACTAATATTATTATATATCCAACATTAGTTTATTTGTTCGTGTATGTGCATTTATTGAATTTCTCTATTAAAATAAATAAAGAATTTGAAATTTACAAGATAAATAATTTGAGTTATTATTATGTAGTTTTATATTATTTATGTAAATAATTTTAAGAACTTTTTCCACTTATTGAACTTTGTTTAATTATAATAAGAAAATAATATTTATAGTAATTATTTCTTATTATTTTTATAGCACAAGTTTTCAATTGATATCCTAAAGATTTTTGGAAGATATTGTACGTTCTAAAGATATTTTGAAAACGTCCACTAAAATGTGCTATGTGAGTTAATTTAAAGTAATGTCAATTTTTTAACACAAACTTTTATATTTTACTAACTATTTAAAAAATATTTGATTAATATTAAAATTAAGATTGCACTTGTTACATGGAATAATGCTTGTTTACCTTAATTCTTCCCCATCCAGATAAGATGCAGTAAGAACCACTGGGAGCAATGTCGGTAGTTGCAAGTGATATAGGCTGTATATATTTGGTATATTTAATTGGAGTTGACAGAATAAGTAAACCAATGTCATTGATTATTCTAATAGAATCGAAAGTCTCGTGAAGGATGGCTTGTTTAGCTTTGTAGACAGTACCATTTTCGCTTAGCAGATTTGTGCCGGCGTGAATAGTTAACGATTCGAGAGCACTGGGATTCATGCGGTAGCTGTTAAAAATATTTTAGTCGATTACTTCTCAGATGATTTTAAAAAAGGAAAGATTCCACATTGCCTACAAATCGATTGCCTACAGTATCATTTGCCTACATTACTTTTGTCGCCAGTTCGCACAAAAATGAGTGTCTACATGCATTTTTGCGCACAAGTAAAAATTTCAAAAATGACATCACATTTGCCTACATGTTTTATTATTGCCTACATGAATTATTATCTATAGATCTTTTATTTGTACGCAAAAGTGCATATAGGCAATTGAACTGTAGGCAATAATTTTTATGCGTAAATGAACTGTTGGCAAAAATAATGTAGGCAAACGATGCTATAGGCAATCGACTTATAGACAAAAGGAACTATTTCATTTTACAACATTGTTATCTAGTATGACAAATATAATTATATTCTATTCGTAAATGCATGTATAAATAATATAAAACAGAAATAAAGAATGTACCTTACTAAACAGTGAGCGGCAGTGAGAATGGTAGAACGATTGATGATGGATCCACCGCAGAAATGACGTCCGGATTTTTTCAAAGATACTTGATATGGGAACTTGCCGATTGGCGCATCCCTTCCACCAACAATGTGAGTTTCTGGAAAGCCTGTAAGATATGCAATGAAATAAAATGTAAAACAATATAAATCAGATTTAAGATAAAATATTTTTTAATAAACAATTGCAAATATCATAATAGATCATTCTGTCCATGAATAATTACTATTAACATATAATGTACAACGCTACATTTTTTAATGTTAATGTCTGAAAAATGTAAGCAATTTAATCATTTATTGAATCATTATAAAAAAGTTAATAAATATTAGAAATATTTGTTTAGCAATTATTATTTTAAAATCATTCGGATCTATTTTTAACATCTCCATATTAAAATATAGTTTAATTCTATTTATGATATTATTTAAAAAATAACAAAAATTTTTTATAAAGTAATGTATAAATTTTGTAATTTTACTTTAATCATCGAAAATAAAAGATTCAAACTTTGTATAATTTCACTGTTTTAATTGACAATTTGTAAATTAAAGAAAACTGATTTAAATAAGAATTAATCTTATATATTTTTGCTTACCATAGGCGGTTATCGCTAAACAAGCGATTATTAAAGTAAAGAACGTATACATATTGAAAGTGTGCACAGTACTGATAATAATGAATCTTTTTTGTACGTTTATATAGGCCATTTTAAGCACTTCACCAAGAGAACATATATACTTTGAAATGTATATACATATATATATATATATATATATATATACGACGTAAAAAACGAATTAATCTGTTTAATCATGATTTAATCATGAACTCTCTTGAAATGATTTCGATAATTATCAACTTACATTAAGCGTGCGATCGAATTGTGTTCAAAGATCTCTATCTTTTAAGACAAAATTTATTCTGAAATTTTTATCTAGAGTGAAGCAATTGGCACAATGATTCAGAAATTGCGACATAAAATCTTCAACTATTATAAATTTACACAATGTATTAATAATACATATAAAATATCTCGTATATCTTCTTTATATTATTCTAATTTCATAAATTGAAAATTATCAGAAAATCCTTTATCAAAGCCAATAGATAAGTTGTGAGATATAAATGATTGGTAGAATGTGCTGCTTTAGAATATTTGTAAAAATTGATATGTATATAAATACCTATAATTGAAAAAACGTGTGTAAAATTTAATATATATATTTCATTCCAAACGATCAACTCAAATTTTTATGTTAATTTAATATCCATAATAAAAATGTCTGAAATATATCAGATATTCTAAAGACATCACATATATATCTTTAAGATATCTGAATGTGCATTTTGGACATATCTAGGTATCAAGAATATATATGAATATATATGTTAGAAAGTAATAAAAAAAAATTATTATGTAAAGAAATTTAAAAAATGTAACTTTGATACAAATTGTAAACAAACACAAAGCATTGGAAGCATATTTTCAATAAAATTAACATTTATAATATGTTAAATTAATATATTATACATTTATCTTAAAATTCATGTTTTATATTATTTTTGTGTTTCTTTATTTACTTATTAAATTATTTACTTATTAAATTATTATGTTATTTTGATACTAAAAAAATATTGAATATTAATTTAGTATAATACATTAAAATTTATCACATAAACATATATTAAACACATTTGTATATATTAAAAATTCAATACAAAATTTTAATAATGATTTGAGTGGATCGGTTTTAATATAAATACAAAATGTATTTACTACAAATATATTAAATACTATTTCATCAAGTATTTCACTTTGTAATTTAAGAATTTTATAATTTTATAATTTTAATATTTTTAAAATAATTTATTAAAAATTTAAATTGCATTTTATTGATATGTTTTTCTTATACGCGGATTATGTAGTGTCATATACCCATTTGCTGCAATGTTGCAATATTGCAAATTGCAATGTAACATTGTAGAGATACTAGAGAAATGTAAATTAACAACATGTCTGCAAAATGTCAATAATATGTCTGTAATATTTTTTCAGAAACATTGCAAAACTGTAATTCTTAAATTGTTACAATAATAATATAGATAATATTCTTTAATTGTTACAATAATAATAATATAGAAATATAATTTTTTACAATATTTATGTAATACAGTCTTTTAGTTTAACAGCCGTTTTTTATGATATAATAATTAATATAATCCATTTTTATATTTAAATAAAAAATTTATTAAACTTTATTTGACGGCCATTTCATTAGTTATGTTTTATATTAATTTTAAATATGAAATCAAAAGATTGTATATCGAGTTTAGATACAATCAATGCATTATTATCGGATAAGACGATAAATAATTCAGCTGCTGAAAACGATTTATCGAAATAAAAATATTATGTGATCGATGATGTATGTCTAATGTGAACGCAAGAATAAACCAGAACTTTATTGATAAATTTCATACCGTCATTTTTTAATCGATTTCAATTGATTCGGAGTGGCTCCGAATTAAAAAAAAATCTCTGCGATTAACTTAATCCATGATTAACTTACCAAGTGACTGTATTATTATGTTAATATGGATAATATTTGTAATTTGTTCGAGACACACACATACATGCTTTATCTTTGCGAATATCCTTTAGAATTAATATATTTATTGGAATATTTTATGGTTTTATTATAAAAAATTACTTTTAGAAAACACATATCACTAAAAATGCGATTTGTAGAAAAATTAAAGTTAGTGAGATATATGTATAGAAAATAGTTTTCATTTTAGATTCTTCGTAAAACATTTATCCAAATATATTACATTGCAATATATATTATATTGCAGAAAAATATTTCGTTGCAACATAACAAAAAGCGGGCATCTTAACATTGTTGGAATCTTGCAATGAGTCAGCAACGTTTTGTAACCACCATGCAATATTGCAATGTTTTAATGAAATCATTCTACAATGTTTCTGCAATCATCTTTCTGTGCTGAATGGGATAGGTCTATTGGGCGTTTTCCAGTAAGGACACAGTTAGGCACTGTGTACTAACATAGTAAAACATTTCATCCTTATTTAACATAGACAAACAATAAGGATGTGATAATTCATTGTGTTATACTGTGTTCTTGCTGGAAAACACCCATTATTTATATATAGACTGTGATTTTGCAGAGAATTTTATATTTTTGCGAACTTTTTTTAATGTGCTATTTTACTTGTTCAGTTACAGTCAGGTATTCAAACAAACTAGTGAATTAATTTCAATAAAAACTTTAACGCAAAAAGGAATTATTCTTCCTTCAAATATTATATAGTATGTAAATTATAATAATAAAATAAATTATAATAAAGTAAATTATAATAAAAAGTTAATAATATCAAGATTAGAAACAGCGAATAGAAACAGAGAATCGCTTATATGAATAAATTAAGTGTAAGAAGTGCTTATGACAAAGTTGTACGTTAGAATAATTTAAATACATTTATATGTATTTAAATAATTTAAATAATTTAAATAATTTAGATAAATTTCGTTTGAGGAATATGTTTGTCGATTATGTTTGGACTTGCCACACAATTAAACTAAAATAATAATTATCCCCTCCTATTAGATAGTAGATTTAATGCTACTAATATTTTAAAATTTAAAAAAAACTTATATTTATAGTACAAGATGTCCCTGTTATGATAAAAAAAATAAATACTAAAAATATTTTTCGATGTCGATCGATGTAACCGTATATTTTATATCATATACATATATGAATATTTATTTGAGATTTATGTACAATAATAATACGAAGGCATTAAATTTTATTTAATTGCTAATTAACATCAACCATATGCTTCCTAATCCATTCTTGATACGCAGATTCTTTAACAAACTTGTCAGGAATTCCTAATGAAACATGAATACACATATCACAAACAATGCAATTCCAATTTGAACGCTCTTGACAAGAAGAGCATTATTTGAATCACCTATAATATTATGATAAATCCTTATAAGCAAACTAAGTACAATTTCTTGTTCTAATAAATAAAT
>Ga0157364_1004990_pt1 | contig 13384 bp, 12 predicted proteins | sample AttsexASBM2_FD_111476 | JGI IMG/M metagenome (GOLD analysis project Ga0157364, IMG submission 111476) | Fungus gardens microbial communities from leaf cutter ant in Ribeirão Preto, State of São Paulo, Brazil - Atta sexdens ASBM2 | ecosystem: Host-associated > Fungi > Mycelium > Unclassified ... | reverse complement strand
CTGCAAACTGAACGAGTTTAATTTTTAATCTTGAAACGCAATTCTAACAGAACTAGAATAGCAATCATAAATTAAACAATTTAATAATATTGATAACATTAATATTGATTATAGGCATCTTATCTTAATAATTTGATGCTAATCTTCTTAAAACATATAAATAATTTTGAAAAAAAATATTACTTTTTTTTGAATTAATAAAAATAATAAAATTCTGGGAAGTTACCAGTCATATTTCTGATAAATTTATTTAAAATACATATATATGTATTAGTCTAACATCTAACTTTAATCGATGCTTCTCGTATTTAGTATCTAACTTTAATCGATGCTTCTCGTATTTAGTATCTGAAAAATAAAATATTCCGCGTGTGTATTTCTTGATGAAAATTATGTCAATGCAAGCGCGTAATAGCTTGTTGAGCGATAATAAACAGGAAGGGCGAACACCAAGATCCTTAATCCACTCGTGATCTTAATAAGATCTTATGACGGCCGAGACGTGTCTTTCATAGCGTATAAAACGTGAGAACAGCTGACATTTGCAAATAGATTTATAACGTTGTTAATCGGTGTCGATCTTATCGTAGGCATCGAAGTGGCATGATATGATGAATGGACGCGCGATGGAAACGAGTCTTGAACTCTAATCCACGCGTGCCGTAATATATTAATGGGTTAAACGTGAGAAACCGATTGAGGATCTAGCGGTGATAACAGACCGGTTACGACTGTCACGAGACCCCGAATGATGCTGCTGTCAGTTTCTCAAGCATTTCGAGTGACGGACCGTCGCGAATGACCGCTTAATTTCACGATCATTATTCAATTTGTGCGCCGCATGAAATCACGCGCGATATAATAAACAGTAACACACATTCTACAATAAGCCATTAGTAATAAATCAGAAGTCAGAAGCTAGAAATTGACCAATCATAGTCGAATATGAGAAGAATAATTGACTATGGTAAATTTTTAGCTTTCTTTTTTTGATTTATCACTAATAGCTTATTGTAAAATGTGTATAACGTGTCAGACTGCTCCTCGTCTCAATAAAGTAAACTGCAATGTTTACTAAACATGGCATTCTAAAAATGGATATAGATAACCTGCGAAACAATTTAATTTAAAAAGTAACATATTTAAGAATTTCATTAAAATTTCCTTCGATCTTAAGATCTATTTCAATTAATTTCTACCGACGTAGAGACTTACAAAAATGGAATTACAAATTAAATTTAAAAAGTATTTATCTCGTATCGATTATCTGCAAGTGTTAATGAAACGTCAATGCAGTATGAATGAATAATGCAAGAGCCAATCGTGCAGATCGTGATGAACAGTGTCCGTTAGAAAATCAATTAATTCGAGAAATGCATGGCATCCATTGAGATATTTTTTCAATTCTTTTTTCCTTTATTAACAATTCCCTTTGTAGTAATTACGCTTGTATGTACAATGATTGATGTCGAGGTGAGTTAACGCTTTTCATCGCGAATCAAAGTTACGCGAGTTGTCGCGATCGAGATCTCCGAGTCCGAGTGTTCGAGGAATTTTCTGCACGAGTGCAATCGCGTGTTATCATTGTTATATCATTATTCACAAACCGGAAGCGAGTCGTCAAATGGCACATCGAACTTTTTTCTTTGAAATCGGAAAAGATTCGCGCAACGAGATCCGATTTTAGATATACATAAAGAGCTCTAACTGCACATCATTTAAACTTTATCCATAATAAATAATGACATCATTTATTTATTTAATAATAATAATAATAATAATCATTTATGTTATTTATTAATTTATGTGTGCAAAAATTAACAACTGAATTTATATATTACGTAAATAAATTTATATAAATATAATATCTACCGCTGTTAATCTGGTCCTATTTTTCTACAGTCGCCCAACTGTTCTTCGAGGTGTACGATGGTCACTCGAATGAAGCTCTGGTGGAAGATTCTTCATTCCGGCGACAAGAATGGTGTAAGTCACTTAATTCAACGTACGATTAGCGGCGCCACAATTAAGCACGTGCGGTATCGCATTCTTTAGCGATATTAATTCGGACATAGAGCGCGTGTTACGTAATTCGATATTTCACGAAGTGAAGCAAATTAAGTGTCGTACTTGCACGTGAGAAGATATTTCTTATTGCGATATTTAATCGAACAGATACAATTTTTTGCTGAAGTTCCTTTTCACGGAGAATGTAACGCTAAAGTCATACGAAATAATTGCTTATGAAACCAGACGAAGAAATATCCGAAAATTTCTTTTATTACAATAATTAATATTAAGGAGGGAATAGAGTAAAAAATTAATGATAATAATAAGCAAAAATAAAAAGGTATAATTGATGTAGAGGATATTGATTTCCTGCCCCTGTAATTGCATCTCACCATCAGCTTGATACATTGCAATTGGTGCGAATAACAATTACGCACGCACAAGAAGACTTTGTTAAGCGAGGCCGTCGAAGGGAAGATGATCGTTAATAAATAAATAAATGGATAAACCGATAGCGTGGAGGCGTCTCGATCGGCCTTCTCGATTCTCGTCCTTCGACGCCGGGGAATTTTTGAAGTTATCATAATGCATGCATAACACTCGTTCATCGTAACAATCCTTTCACTCGATTTTTCATCTAACAACATCAATTAGACCAACAATAGACTCAATATAGTCTTTAATAGTCTTTAATTTGAATATTTCTTTGTTCTTTATTTTATTTATTTGTTACTCTTTTATTTCATTCTTTTTTTCAAGCTATTATGATTGCATTAAAATTATAATATGTCTCTAGTATTTGTATATCCATGAGAGGAATAGAATCTATCTTTTAGAGCGCATTATTTGCCTAAGTCTCGTGCCTCTATTGTTACACTCGAGAGCGAATTTCCATATGAAATCGGATACCGATGTGGGTTTCATAGCCCCGAGCGCATGCAATCCTTGATGCGACCTTCAACCACTTTCTCGCGATCCGAATGATAATAATTAACTGTGGAGACACATTGTTACGAATAATTTACTCAACGTTTATGATAGTGATCTTGTGCTTTCGTTTCGAACAATACATAATGTACCGAGCTTTTTTTAACTATGAGTGTCGAAGTGATAACGCCCGTGTTGAGTGAGTCATCGCATTGTTATTCGGCACTATCGTTACTTCAGTTGCATATGCAGAAAATACTGGATCGTCCATCATACGTGTCAAGATAAAGAAAAGAATTCGGCTTCTAATGAGATATAATTTGTGCTTCCGAATTTCTGCTAAAATAAGCGTGAGTGATTCATTTCATCAACTTATTATCACTCTTAAGGTGAAATTTATTTAGTAGAAATTTTATTATTAGATTATGTATTAGATTATGTATAGTCGTTGCGAAAAAAAATTTGTGAAATTGAATGTTATCAAGTTTTATTAAGGTGAATCTTTAAATCTTGTTTATAATATAATAAATAAGTATAATAAATGTTTAAAAATAAATTCCATATGCAGTGATAGAATAAGGTTGTATTAATAGGAAAATACCAGATATGATGATTTATGTAATTGTAAAAAAAAATTAAATTTGATGATCGTGAAATCAGGGCTCATAGTATAATATATATGAGATACTCAATGCACTTAATTTTTGAAAATTGAAAGACGTATAAATTTTGTTTATTTTCTGTTTCATTTTACAGTATTTAATATATTAAATTTAATTAAATTATATTATTAAATTATATATTATTAAATTTAATATACTAATTATAATTGATTCCTAGTCTTAGAATTTTTTTTTTAAATAAAACAAAGTCATTAAAAAATTCAATACAATTACTATTTATAATAAAGAATGAAATTTTCTATGTTTCTACTTTTATGTGTAATAAAAACTTTTATGTAGAAAGCTTTTCTTTACTTCTTCCCTTGGTTTCCTATTATAAGATACCATTTTATATAAGGAAATCCTCGTATCTCATATTAGAAACCTTTTTTTTAATTAGCAAAATCTGTAACTTAGCTGTAGCTTCATAATTGATTAATTGAGAATTAATAAAAATATCTACGCGCATGTGTGATAAATATTTCATGAAATAAAACCTGGCACTTGCAGATTTTCGCAGGTTTGGCCGCGCACTTCGGCCAGATCTCCGTGGGACTCTCCCAAGGATACAGCGCGATCCTGATACCGAAACTCCTCGAGACAAACTTCGTAGACCAGTCACAGGCTTCGTGGATCGCTTCCCTCGGTGTAATCTCAAATCCTCTCGGTGCCTTCGTCGCCGGAATCTGCGCTGAATGTTTCGGCCGCAAGTCCGTGATCGCTTTGGCCGCGATACCGCATACCGTTGGCTGGCTACTGCTTGCGTTATCAAGAAATGTATCGATGCTATATATCGGCAGATTTATCAGCGGTATCGGCACTGGCATGGCCAACGGGTATTATCTCTACGTCAGCGAGGCAAGTATATCTCTGCGACACTAAAAAATAATAAATTTTTATCATAATTATGCAGCTGTCGCGAAGCTTTTCGTTTAATATTTGAACAAATGTACATACGATTATTATAAATTTTAATTAGTTTGATTAATGATTGATACTTTTTTTATTCATTTCACGTGTAGATTAAATTCTAAAGAGGAAATATCTGATTTTCTTCTAGACGGCAGCGCCAAATCAAAGAGCATGGCTCGCGAGTTGTGGACCAGTTCTAGTCTCCCTAGGTGTCTTGATTGTGTACACCTTAGGTACCATCACGACATGGCAAAAAGCGGCTATTGTCAGCATCGGACCCGCGATTCTGTCACTTGCGTTGATATGGTACGGTTGATTTGCAATTGTCAAATAGAAATAATTGAATCTTTGGTGCATGAATTACTGCGCAGAAATTGGCACTCGTACTTGCCTTTATTTCATTATTGTGAAATAAAAAAAAGTCGCGAAAGTCCGTTCCGTTCATGCGTATCATAAAATTTCAAATGTTCCCATAAAAATTCAACAATTTTCCAAACATTAAACGAAATGGTTTATTTCTGTAGGATAATACCGGAAACTCCCGCCTGGTTGGCTTCAAGGGGTCGAACGAATGAGGCCAAGGAGGCTCTTCTGTGGCTGCGAGGACCCGGATTGAACGTCGATAAAGAGTATCAAGAACTTTGTGAGACGAACGCGAAGCGGAAGGAAAAAAAAGAGAGCCTACTACGAGCGTTACACAAACCCAATGTGTGGAAACCGTTCGTAATACTCTTCATCTTTTTCGCGCTCCAGCAACTGTCCGGCATCTACGTGATCCTGTTTTATGTTGTGAACGTGCTCAAAGATATCGGCATAGATATGAATGAATACGCGGCTAGCGTCGGCATGGGTGTCATCAGGCTGTTCGCATCAATCCTCGGCGCTGGACTAGCCAACAGCTTCGGCAGGAAGATCCTGGCCTTCTTCAGCGGTTTTGGAATGGCTATCGCCGCCATGGGAGTCGCCCTTTGTTTCAGGTTTACATTTCAACTCCTTCGAGTTTTACAAGTTCTCGTATAATGTGAGAAACGATAAAAAGGATTACGAGCAAAGCAAGATCTTTAATTAATGCTTAAATATAAATAACAAATTAATAACAATTGTGCAATCTATTACAACTGTTTCACCCTAATGGGTAATTTTCAATGTAAATACAGACAATTATAACGTTATAAAATATTTGATACTTTTAATTTAAATATCTTCAAAGTTCTTCGTTTTTTTCTTATTCTTAGAAATAATACAACTTCCTTTACCAGGTTCGAACTCCCATCGTGGATGCCACTACTTTGCATCGGGATCCACGTGGGCGCATCTATGATCGGCTTCCTCACGTTACCGTGGGTCATGACTTCGGAATTGTATCCGTTGAGATTTAGAGGTAGTCTTGGAGGTTTCACAACCAGCATCGTGCAGATATTAACGTTCGCAACAATCAAGACATATCCGGATTTGAAGGCTATTGTCGGTCTGGAATTCACTATGTGGATATTCGGTGTAGCCGGCGTGCTGGGCGCGATCTTCGCTCTAACAATACTACCGGAAACGCGGGGACGCAGCCTGGACGATATCGAGATGAAGTTCTCCAGCAGATCGAATGACGACAGTTCGATATATGCCGGCAAGATCTTCTCCCATGCGTGGTCCCAACCGAAAAACATCACCCTCCAACGATTCACGTCGATCTCGGAAGAAAAGCAATCAAATATCACAGCAAACGCGTATGCCTACGACAACTTCTGCCTGGAATTGTCTCCGGAGAAATTGGAGAAAGATATATCGAAGTTTCCGAGAAGAAATTGACGTGCGATCAACGAATCGTAATCGGTATTGCGCTTGATCACGTACGCGTTTCGAGAAATCCAGAACTTTTATTAAAACTAATTCCTATATGCAATTTTATATATTATGTCTAGGATATTTAAATTATGTCTAGGATAATTATTTATTTATTTTATACAATTGATAAGCTGAGAGTTGATCAGTCATTAGTATAAATGCCATTTTATTTGTTGTTGCCAAATGTTCCTTCAGTATTACGAACATTCCTGGAAATGTAGTTTCGTAGATTAAAATTACTTATCTGGTAATATTTTTATAATAATTATGCACAATTATATATAATTATATATGTATATGTATATTTGTATATATATATGTGTGTGTGTGTGTGTGTGTGTGTGTGTGTGTGTGTGTGTGTGTGTGTGCATGTATATACTTTTTTATATAACTATGTAATTTTTCAAACAGACATTTTCACTCTGTATAATTTTAAAACAGTACTGTTTTTTTTATTTCTAATAATGCAAATTTTTTTGTACAGATCAAAAATGTATATACTTTTTGCCAAATAATAAATATTAATTAAAAAAATTTTAATATATAGTTTAATATTAACTACGTAATATATACGAGGACTGATAAGTCCGTGGGTTCGATAAATCCGTGCAAAAATAAAGATTCAATTATTTAAAAAAAATCTTTTATATTTTTTAACATAATCTCCTTTTAAACTTACATACATTTAGTCCAGATCAGAATCAAATATTTTTATTCTCTCCATATAGTATGATTTATCCAAATCTTCAAAATAAGCAATTATTTCGGCGATGATTTCATTTGATGAAAATTTCTTTTCCGCAAACCATTTTTTCATATTAGAAAAGAAATAATTTTTATAATTGTTTTAAAGCGCTCTCATCATTTTGTTTTATCCAAATTGTCTTTATTTACAAATGACACGTAATAAAAATTAACGTGTTATTTCTCACTTTTGACATTACGATTCAATATACGCGGTAACTATTCAGGAGTCTTAAATAAAATTACAGAATTTTTAATGAAATTTTATTGATATAAATTAAAGATTCGATACTTTGAAAATGAAGCGAGTATAATATTGAGAATGGCTCTGTTTGTAAGTAATAATTTTCTTTTCACGTACGCTTCAAATTTCTATTGATTAAAGACTTTGAAGAATTGTGAGTAAAAGGAATATGAGAAATAAATTCATTTCAGGAACAAAGTCTTTCAATACAATATTGAGCAACAATGTGTGAAAATAAAACGTAATGACGTATATTGATTACAAATATTCATGATACAGATACATATTGATGTAACCCCTTTAAAATGTAATGGCATTACGAGGGCGGTATAACAAGTCAGTGATTTTCTTAAACTTTCTTTTTACTAAAATTTGACTTATTTTTCAACATAGTCTCCTTTTAAAATGTCAATGACTTATTAAACTGCCCACGTATATTCTGTGAAATTGTATGAGAGAAAGGGGTATAGAAAAAATAATTTTCTCGATTATTATATGTACACATTAAATCGGTTCTACATTAGTTGCAAGCTAATCGCAAGTTTGTTGCAACAGCCAATCTTAAGTTTACATTTTGAAATCAACGCTTCATATTGGCTGTCGCAACAAACTTGCGATCGGCTTACAACTAATGTAGAATCGGCTTTACAGTGATGTGAAATTTCATGCGTCTGATAATAACGCACGACGTGTGTCCAATTTTTCTTCTCGTATTTCTGTTTTTATAAAACAGTCACAAGTACAAAATCATGTACAAATCGGAGATCATGATTTCTCAGTATCAACAATTTCATTAATCACGTAATTATCACGCGCAAGCAATGATTCAAATTTATATATACAATAAAACTATGACGTCTTCTTATCGATGAATTACACGATTTTCTATATAATATCGATCACATTTAGCATTTAAGATCGTCAGTACGTATATATCGTCGCTTAAAGGTCATATTTACAATCTATTAAATGCAAAAATTGTAGGGAATTTTAAGTACAAAAATAATGAGACAATTACCGCGATGAATATCCTCCTTGATACTGATTGATGTTACGCAGGATACTTATATTTTCTTGAAAATTATGGCGTTTGACGATTACAAATTAAGTGATTTTGTTATATGTATTTTATTACATTTTTTAAATATGGATTATACATCTCATATTAACAAATAAAATAAAATAAAAATCTTAAATTAATCTCGCAATACAAAGATGATTTATGTTATTAAAGAGGGCTCAAAAATGTAGCCGAAACATAAGTGCGTTATTGCAATAAAGAGTTTTGTGTTGAGATCTGTATATTATTTGCGCAACGACTATCGCGACTCTATTACTGTCATCTCCAAATTTCTTTTTAATATTTAAATGCCATGATTTTCAAGAAAATGTAGTCACGATGTACGTAGATTACTGCGACAACCAAAACGTGTTAATGGAGAGCATAAAAAGCATGTCAAAAATAAAATGTTCCGACATAATCCGATTCAATTCCTCGATCGGCCATTATATATTTTACATTTACAAACTATACTTTCTCAATCGACATACAATTACAGTCAGGCAGTTTACGCTCTTTACTACAAATCTTTAAGAAAATAGCTAAATTCGATTCTCTTCCTCGTCGCATCGCTCTGTTGTACAGAGTAGACGGGAGGGGGTTAATTCGGTTCCCTTCGATATATTTACAGCGCTAAGACATTAGTAATTAAACATTCATACTTTCGGCATTTTTCCTTTATACATCAATCTTACGCTTTTTCGTGATAAACCAAATCCCCAAATTTCCGCGAACGTTCGACTTGAATTTCGATTCCCCTGAGTTAAAAATGTGAGAAAAAAAATATATAAAATAATTCAAAGGAAAATCTTTTCATATAAACGTAGATAAAATACGGAGTGGCATTAACGGAGAGAATATACAGAGAATTAAAATTTTAAGTTAAGACTACTACTGAGAATGGAAGACGTCCGACTAACTAATGCAAAACGATCTAATTCAGTAAATGCAATCAATTGAGCATTGTCGACATTATTTTTTTTATCAATATTTGCACTGATATCTAGTTCCTTATCATAACAAACGAATTGCGTCTTTCTTTATTGCTACATTTACTCAACTAAAACTGATGATACGCCACTGTTTCATTGTTAGATCTATAATTGCAATCGAGACTTATTTAACGCAACTATTATTATTTGTAATAATAATAGTTCGCAATTTTTATTATTATTATTCTTTGTGGTCCATATTTGAGACTCGCGATTGTGAGAAAATTTTATTATTACTTGTTACATTAACCAACGCGATTAAAAAAATTATGCAAACATATCGTTTGAAATATAAGAGGCATATATGAGGAGTATATGTGCGTTAATTATTATATTAGATATTGTAAATTACAAGAGATGAAAACTGCACAAAGCTAGATCTCGTTTTCAACTATGTATAAGAGAGATACATATCTATATTTAAGAGAGAAAAATAGATATTATGTAATCCTGATATTTTGCTAGAGTTAAAAATAAATTAATTTCAATACGTGAGATAATGTTCTAGAGGAATATAATTCAGTGTTAATGGCAAAATTTTGTACTCTCTCTAATGAAAAAGATATGCTCTACGATAATATCTCATTGTCAGATAAATCCGTCTTTGAATATACTAGTTACATAGGGTGCCTTCCAACAAGAGACACACATGACACGGTGCATCCTTGTTATTCGTCAATGTTAAACAAGGATGAGATGATTACTTATTACACTGAGTTGCTTGTTGGAAGACATAAATAGTTGAGAATTACTGACAGCGCAATAAGCACATATGAATGAAAAATGCCACATTCGATCAAGGCGGTTCTTCGTGCTTAATGATATTTTTTGTGAATTTATACAATTTTCAGCAAACTATGCGCCGATCATTCATCGGTCTTGAAACACAGTCTTAAACCGAAACTAAAGTAGTAATATCACAAATTAAATTGATAAGCAACAAAAATTATTATAAATAAAATTAATATTATTAATGCAATTCGGCATCTTAAAAAGCTGTTAATAATCGATGCTAATAAGCATCTTGAAGACACTGTAAATAATTTATTGCGAAAAATACTACCTCAGTCGGAATTCAAACCCAGATCTCCCGAATATCATGCGGGCGTCTTCTCAATTTAGCGCATTAATCATTCTATCGATCGTTAATCATACAAACATAATGAGATTGATATCGAATAATATACGCACATAAATATCGCCGAAACATCATCGTACATTCTTTCTAATTGACAGATTTTAAAATGAAATTATAACACTGGATTTTTATAAGACAATATTATATCTCGCAAATGCCTAATTACACAAACAGAAAGTTGACTTTAAATACTCTGTACAGCTCGATCATTTTCTAAATATACCTAAGTTTATCGACTTATTAAGTAACTGGTTAACTTACATTGTATACGTACATCCATATCCCTCTTGGCAGTCGATTAGCTGCTCTATCGAGTTTCTCGATAGCACAGACACCAGTATTGTCATGATTGACGCTAGTCACCATAGAAGATCCGCCTATATGGCAACCTCACCCGGCACGTCAGAGCTAATTATACTAGAACGGAAAAGAGCCAGCAGCTCATCAAGATCAGTCTAGTGGCGTCGAAATAGCCGCGTCTCGAGCCGGCGTTCATTCTCGCTCGGAACATTTGGCGGTTCGAGCGTGCCGACACTCGTTGTCAGTAAAACTCCGAGTCGGAGCTATGTTGCGAGTCCACACCGTTCAGATATACTTCCAACGTGTGCTGAATAGCCGGTGAGTATTGCGTGGTTTCTCCGTTTTGACCTGATAGAAATAGCGCGGTCTTATATATTATATATGCACACATGAATATATATATTTTTTACAATATGTATAATGGATAAAATGAAATATTACCCTGCGCGGAAAGAATAGTCGCTAAACACTTGGCCACTGCCGGATTTGGAGCACAGGCTAATGCGGGTGTGAGTCCATCAGCATCGACAGCTATAACACTTGCGCCCAATTGTAATAATCGTCGCGTGATCTGAACAAAACATATTTCTCAGAAAATGTCAGTTAAAATATCTGTTACATTTCTGGTATCATCAACACACTTTCTGCTTACCGTTACGAGACCATTTCTTGCCGCCAGATGCAACGGCGTTCTCTGTTGCTTATTGATCATGTTAATGACAGAAACGCGCTGTAATTGTGACGTGTTCTTGTCGGTATCGGAGCTACCAAGTGACTCGATCCAGTTTAGAAACAATGAGGCTGCGGCGGAATGACGTCTCTGACACGCTAAGTGCAGTGCCGTATTCTTATTGGAGTCAACAGCGCGCACGTCAGCTTTCCATTCGAGCAACAATTCTACAAAATGCATCTTATTAATATGAGATTATCTCGAAAATAAAAGTATAATTTCGTTATAGAGCGAATTAAATTACCGATAGCGTTGCATTGTCCATTAACAGCCGCACAAAGAAGTGGCGTCCGTCCGAAATAGTCAGTCGTCTCAAGACCGGCTAGTTCCGGTCCGACGGAGTTCAGAATTAATCGCGCGCATTCAACAGATCCTGCGCTCGCCGCGATATGCAGTGGTAATAAGCCACACGATGAATCTCTTGGAGCAGCAACCGCTTGTCCACCAAATTTGTTGATCAGCAAATCTAAACAATGCGCAGATCCCTGATATACAGCGCAATGTACGGCAGAAAATGGATTACCTATAAATAATTAAAAAATTAGCTTGATATATCACATTGGATAATCGTCTTCAAAGGATGAGAAGCTACATGCCTTCCAAGGAATCGAATACGTTGTGATTCAAAAGATATTCCACACAATTTGAATTGCCATTATAACAAGCCCAATGGAGCACTGTGCAGCCTTGATCATCCTTCAAAGCCGCTGCGGTTGGATCGGCTTTAACGAGTGCAGCCAAAGCATACAATCTACAAACGGGATGTAAAGCAATTTTAGATCACAGCGAAAAATTTCGTACGAATGTAATTTCTTACCTGCCGCAAGCCGATGCTAAATGTAACGGAGTTTTACCATTCACATCTTGCACAGCTACTTGAGCGCCATGCTTCAATAAAAGTTTCACTAGCTGATTATCGCGTTCGTTAATCACAGCACGAAATAATGGCGTGTGTTTATTGACATCCGACAAATTGCAGTCGGCCTTGTACGTTAACAATAGCATCGCACACTCCGGAAAGTTATTTGCTACTGCCAGCGTCAAAGCAGTGCGTTGTTTGGAATCGTAACAATTTACCACGTTGGAATCATCCATGTTTTGCAGAAGAAGAGCCAGGCAATCCGCATGACCTGTAGCAGCGGCACAATGCACAGGTGTGCGTTTCGTAACGGAATCCTAGAAACACGATGACATTAATGTTACGCGTGTGAATGTACGCTTACCAAGCGAAGAATTCAAGTTCTTCTCACCTGCACTGCCACGGAAGCGCCAAATCGCAACAGAAGTATGATGCACTGTTTATGCCCCTTGTAGGCAGCCAAGTCTAACGGCGTCTTTCCGCTGTCTTCTTTGATATTTGTATTAGGAAACAAGGGCAGAAGCAGCTGCAAGATCTCGTCGTGACCGTGATATGCCTGTTAACCCTTACAGGGACAGTGGGACAAATATGTCCCACCTTTTTCTCCTTAATGTTTTTAATGTTTTTTTTATACTTAACTACTAATATGCACATACCTATTGATATAATTTATATTTATAATAGAAACTTAAACTAAGAAAAAACTATCATTTTTAATGATATTTTAATTAATTAAACAATATGCTTTTAGATATAAAAAATTAAAACAAAAAAAACACATTTTTTTAAATTAAGCTGCACATAAACTAATAAAGTTATAAGATTGTAAATTTAAAATGAAAGATATATTACAAATTAACACACTTTAATTTGTAATATATAATTTTTCACATATTCCTTTTTTACTAAAAAATCTTGAATAAATCTATAAAAATACTAATTGTTTTCTCTTAGAAAAAAAACAATT
>Ga0157364_1004989_pt1 | contig 13387 bp, 7 predicted proteins | sample AttsexASBM2_FD_111476 | JGI IMG/M metagenome (GOLD analysis project Ga0157364, IMG submission 111476) | Fungus gardens microbial communities from leaf cutter ant in Ribeirão Preto, State of São Paulo, Brazil - Atta sexdens ASBM2 | ecosystem: Host-associated > Fungi > Mycelium > Unclassified ... | reverse complement strand
GTCTTTCTTCTAGGTGGAGGCGACAAAAAGTATAAAGGTTACCTCCTTTTTTAAGCGGAACTGTATGATTTTTTTTACACAATAAAGTTTCTTTAATTATTCTGCACATAAATATATTAAGGTAATATCAAAAAGCCAATAGTTTACGAGAGATATTTTATACTTTATTCTGTCACATGTTGACATAAAATATTAAATATCTCGTAAATTATTAATTTTTGATAATCGTAATCTTATTACTTTCATGAATAGAATAATGAGGTGAATCAATTAGTGAAATGAAAAACATATTTGCTTACTTAAAAAATTATCCATTTTGCATACAAATTTTTTTAAAGCAATTTTGTTTCCATTCCACCAATTGATTCATCTCATTATTTTGTTCATAAAAGTATCAAGGTACAATTATAAAAAAATAAACAATTTACGAGATATTTAATATTTTATGCTAACATGTAACAGAATAAAATATAAAATATCTGGCAAACTTTTTGACGCTTCCACCTAGAAAAAAAACAACTTGAATACGTTCCTTCTTGAAACCATTCCACTTTCATCTGAAACATTTTTTCGTATCATCAAAAATAAGCGAATTATTTCAGATCGAGTTAGGTGAAACACTCTGTATATATACGTATATTTTATATATATATATACAGATATAGATATACAAAATTTAATGCAAACCTGACAGGCATCGCGACCACCTTCCAATACACCCGCGCATAATTGCTTTTCTTTGTGCACATTCGGCATAGGACATTTGTCAGGCGGGACTAATGGAATTCGAACGTGTCGCAAGTACGTACCGCTTCCTTTCTAATAATGAGCCATGAGAAAATTAAAGAAATATATTATTCATTGGTCAACTACAATTTCTTGTATTTCTTCTTGAATTTTATTAAATTGTGCCATGTTTTCAAAGTAAATTATTAATTTAAATAAATTTCTTTTTTAAAGAAAAATTCGATAAGAGATTCTAAAATAAACTAATAAAGAATAGATATTAAAGAATAATTGATGAAGGTTAGATATATCGGAAAAAGTTTGCTTTAAACGGAATTTAAAATTGTTCTATCATTATTTCATAATGGATCAAATAATGCTGGAAAAAAGCTACTCTTTATAACGCTGGAAAAAAGAGTTTGTATATCTATTTTTTATTGATTTTCATTCACAAAGAAAAAAATGAAAAAATGCAAAATGTTTCTTCCATCGGAATATATTATCCTCATTTATGTGCTATATTTAAATAAAACACTTTGTAAACTTGCTTACTTTTGAATAAGGTATGTGTCGACCCCATCCAATCGCGACACAATCCTCCGTGTATATCTGGTATATATCCGTGAGGTACATCGGCGGAAGCGTAACGTATTGGACGTACGCGTTTCTATAAAGAGGTCTCTTCAGCTGTAAAAGCGGGGCATGTATGACAGTGTAAGGCCACTCAGTGATTACAAGGTTTACTCTCTTTATTATCGACACAAAATTATATACACGGCATAAACAGTCACCCTGAACAATCCAATATCATTTCGCATGTCCGAGAATCGAAACTCTGCGTGCGGCAATGTCTTGTCTATCAATTCCACCTGCGTGGAACCCCAACTTGGTAAATACACGTAGGTCACGCCGGCTATCACATAGAAATAGCGTGGATTCTCCGCTACCCACGTGCCGTCGGGAAACCCTCTTTAAACAACGATGAATTAATTATATACCTTGGTTTTTTTTTTCACCTAAACAACGGATGTGAGGAAAAGTGAAACGCGATCAGAAACGTAATGACAGAACACTTTTCTTAAACAATATTGTTAGGTTCAATAATTTTACTTTGTATGTGTTGAATATATAACTTATAGAGAAAAAATACTAAGAATTTTGGGATACAATATTCACAAAATTATGAAATTTTTTTAAAAGAGTATTTCTTTTTTAAGGAAGGTTAATTCTTCTAAGACAATATAATAAACATAATTTTTCTTTTTTTGTAAGTGAAGAAACAAAATCTGCATTAATTTTGTATAACAAATAAATTAGAAAATTAAATTTTTGATAAAATTAAAGACAAATGAATAACAATTAAGTGTTAAATTATTTTTTATGAATCTATTCTGATATCAACTAAAGAAAGATAGAATGTAATTAAAATTTATTGCATAAAATTGATGTTTAATTACGAAAAAGAAATGATATCGGAAATATATTTATTAAAGTCATGTTTCAATGTAATTATTAACTCTCTTCCAGTTTATCTCGTTCCCTTTAAATCACTCGTTCTTTTAATATTTTATGTAGCTGTCGTATAAACGAACGTACTGATTGCGCCCCAATTTCCTCTACGTACAATCACGAGCGGCCGAGCTGACACGTAAAACAGAAACTACGTTCACGCGAGTAGTAGTACATCTCATCGCTAGTACACAGCTAATCAATAACACAGATAGATACCGCGACAGATATCATTGTCTTAGGATCTAGCGCCGCTAACCTTCTCGTTACTCGTGAAATATATACGTTAGACAGCACATCACTACTCAAAAACAAATAAGATATACATAGAATTAGAGGGAATGAACGGGACGGAAGGGACGAGAGACAAAATTCGCTTTATAATTGATACGCCAGTTTATCAACAGGCAGTTATTCTTATATCTAATCGCTGATACCGTTTTATTCACCTTCCAATCCTGTTCACCCAGTTGTTGCTGTATAGTTAAAAGAAGGATTGCATTCAGTAGCGAAAATATAAGTCCGAATGTTTCGCGTATATTTCACATACGCGATATAAATTACCTACCAAATACATTTAGGACTTATGCATTACAGAACTGCTGTTCAGAATACATCTCTCTGTAATATTTATAATTAATGAATATTTCATAGAGAATGTGTAGATATAAATATTTCTTACAGAGAGACTCTCTCGAAATATATTACATATCTTCAAACTAGATTACTGGAAATTTAAATCTGCCGACCTGTTCGGTTAATTTCTCACAAATGGAAGCGATTTACATCTTACAAGACACGTCATTACATCAAACACAAGCCTTATGCTTTTTCTCGTGTGAACACGTTACATACATCTCTGCAGTAGCAAGGAGGTTAAACACGGCCACTAATACCTCATGTAATGTGGTGTAATCCTAAAATGTCTTACCAGGGCATTTGGTTTGGTTTACAAATAGATATAATTATATTCCCGAGATAATACCGAGATGTAATTTATATTTTACCCGACAAAGGATTTTCTCCCTCCGTATTCTTTTTTACTTCGAAACTTTAAATCTAAAGAGATTTAGATCACATAGACAGCTCCGTGTTTAAGGATTAATTATACCAAAAAATGAGAAGATTAATTCTCTCTGCTTCTTGAAAAGTTATAAGTGAAAGCGAAAGATCGTTTAATCTATCTAAAGAAAATTTAACAATATGAAAATATCTTATATATTCTAAAAGCAAATGACAAAAATGTGTGACGATAAAAAAGGACATTAAAAAAAAATTAAGTCCATTTAATATTTTTTTTAACAAAAAAAATCAATTTAAATCTTTAAGGAAAAGTAATTTAAGAAGAATATCTAAGAAAAATCATTTAAATTTTTTCGCGTTTTCAGGGAGCTTAAACTTTATCTGAAGCTTAAGTCATTTTGTACAGCTTAAAAGGAATAAATGCTTTGTATATTCATTTCTTTCAAAATTTTTTCCAAATTGCAATTACAAAGTGATCCATAAGAATTAAAACAAAATAGCAATTTAAATATAAAAATTCCAGTGTATATTTGTATTACAAAACGTACTTTATCTTGATTTAGAAATTTTGATATAAGGCATTTTTGCGTGAAAGAAAGCGACGTTATCAAAATTAATATTATTACAACAACGCAAATATACATAAATTTATTCCAATTCGTGTGGTAAATGTATCACAGAAAAGCATGAAAAGATAAATTCGCTGTACGATGTGGCAGTGTTTCCTAATCATAATTGGCCGCAAAGGCCTTTAGAACGAATAACTTTTATATACACATATCAACTCTTACACATATCAGCAAGTAAGCAAGAGATCAACATCTTAATAGCACTAAATGAAAAAGATCACAGTTAACATTAATACAGAATCAAGCTTAAAAAGTGTCGTGCGTTGCTAACATCTTCGGAGAGTCCACGTGTTCTATTCAGAAAATGTCACGTGAAATATTCTCGCTCATTTTTCACCCCTCCCCTTCCCCTCCATCTTAGAAAGCTATCTTAATTCCGGGATGTAAATTCGGGGGATCCCATCTTTGTTCAAACATCCCAGAAATGAAGATTGCATGTTAGGGAGATGAGGCAACAAATACGTAGGGCGAATAAAGTGTTAAAGCCCCGGCTAGAGAGAGAGAGACTACACCACCCTCCGCGACACACATAGCGCAAAATGCGAAACGCAGTCTTGTGACACGCACCTGATCATGCAATGGGCGGCCGACAGAACGAACCTATAGGCGACGTAAGTGCCTCCGCACGAGTGGCTAAAGGGTCGGCGCTGCACCGAGACCTAAGAGGAATTGACTTTGAAAAATTCGGATTCGTCGAGTCCGAGTCGAGTCGGTTGCCACCTTAACCCTTGCGCCTAGCTCGGACGAATGCCAAGCATATTCGAGACCATCTGAATCTCAATTTCACGAGTAATTTTCTCTTGCTTCCCTGATGAAAATTGAGTTTGTTCGCAAGCTCCAACATGCTCCAACATGCTCCTATCACAGCTCCTATCAAGCGCGTTGGAATGAGCAAGAGCTATGGTAGGAATATATTACAATGTTGGAGCATGCCAACAAACTTTGTTCTCAGAATCCTTCACATATAATTTTGCAGAATTTCTACATTACATTCTATATTACATTATTTTATAACTTTACAGAAAATGTTTCAAATATTTTTTTTTTACGAATTAAAATACTTTCAAAAATATTAAAAAAAGCCTATAACTTTTCTAGAATTTTTTATATCATTTGTGAATTTTATATTATTTTTTATATTATTTGTGAATTCTAAAATAATCTAAGATTTTTCTTTCTATGAAAGTTCAAAGAAAATATGTAAAATATGAAGTTTAAAGTATTTTTCAGAAATTTTCATAAATTTAAAATTCTTGAAAATATGAAAATATGAAATGAAATATGAGATTTTCATTAGGGGTTTTAACATCTTTTTTATATATGTTTACTTTCAATTTGTTAAATCTGTAAGAAAGACATTTCGTAAAATCTCATTCAAAGATATGTTTCAAATTATATCTGTTCTATTAAAACTTTGAATAGAATAACATACAACTTTCTATGCAACATCAACTAAGACAACGCTTAACTATTTGGATTTTGGAAATTGAGATTTCTGACTGTCTCGAAAGCATTCAAAGTTAGATCACAGTATATATATGTACTGTGGTTAGATTGACACGAGCAGTTAAAGTGCATCAGTATACCGTCAGTACAGATCACACAAACGAGAAATTAGAAGTGCCGAAATTGCACGATGTAATCTAGAGCTTGTGTGTTTCATTAATAAAACCGATATCTCTGATTCAATTTGGTCCTACACGTGAATACACTCAAAGCGTAAACTGCAAGATACGTCAGTTAAAACTTCATTTCATCACATCATCGTCAAACGATTTTACTCTGTACCACCGGTTAGAAATTGAAACAGTTTAATTTCACGAAAGAGCGTTAAAAGACTTTATAGGTCGTTCTCTCTGTTCGCGTTGAATCGCTAAACATTTCGCTCTGTCAACTTTCAGTGTTGATAAAACCATCCCCGACCTCGCAGAGTACACTTCGCGTTACTTCCACGTCATTGACGTCAGAGTCGTCATACTACGCATCCGTGGAAGTGTGGGTGACGGTACCGATGTTCTTCGCAAAGGTGAAAGGTTAAGGGGCTTGTGTGCGTGAGAGAAATGGGCGCGTCGCACGCATACGCTAAATGGATAATTCTTGATGCTGGTGATCTCCCCGCCGACGATGCGCACCGCTGGCTCATTAACCGTAGACTCCCACGACGTTGTTTCAACACCGGTCACCAGGGAAATCGGGCAGAGATACGGTATTAGGACCAAAACCGCGAAGAGTATCATGGCTCGCGTGCGAGCTGTCGTAAAGGCTTAGCGGGATCCTCCATTTTCTGTGCCACGCTCCGTCGGCTTTTGTTTTTCTCTTTATACCAGACTTGCTCTTCCTAGTCGTGCACCTTTTTACTTTTCCTCGAGCTAAATATAAATAAATTATCGTTGCGTTACCAAGAAGCATAGCTGCTGCTAGGAGCGCCAGTGGCAATGAAATCGTAATATATCTTCGCAAAAGATGAAAATGGAATCTTATGTATGTATAATGAATGTATCGACGTGAAGTTTTCCAATGTATTGGCATAAAGTTCTCCATTGGCAAATATACTGACGTGAAGTTCTCCAATATAATTTTTTCCATCATGACCAATATAATTTTTTTTTTTACATCATGATTTTCTCCATAGGTCCTTCCCCTTCCCCTACAAACTTCACAATCAAATTTGTGTATTGAAGGTGCAGCTAGAAACAGCAAATCTGTATAAATTTGCAATATAATCAATTTTTTCGAGCTTTCGACATGCTAGAGTGAACGCTGAAACGACTAAAGATAACTTTATTAAAGAGTGAGATCGTTAAAAAAGACGACTTCTTTTCTATATTAATTGTCAGTGATTGCGATTTTCGCATGTCGCCTAGCAGACTAAGATCTGCCTGAGATATTTTCTAATTTGCGGATATATGAAAAGGCACTTCTCAATTAAAATATCATTACTAAGCTTTCAAACTTCGCTTAGACGACCGATGCCTTATACGTCTTACAAGTACAATAAAAATTAAAAAGTAGTATATTGATTGCAAGTTTGAAAGCATGTAAGAATTTGCACGCGATTGGAATAATCTCGATTTTAGCAAATAGTCGCACAATCTGAAATATATGCATAAAAATTCATTAATCATAAATATATTCTTTACTTCTATAAAGCACTACATAGTCAATGTTTGTTCCCTAACGTTTCCACTTTCCTCTAACTATGACAACAATAAATTTATTATTTAGTAATTTGCCGCTTTTTAATCTTTATATTTAATTGTAACTGAATTCGATCGCGCGTGAGTACCCCTAGTTTGTAACGTCAGCTACAGACTTACATTCGTAAGATTCGATCTGTGAAGCTATCAAAACTTTTTTAGTTAGATTAGTCGTCTAACTGGAGACGATGATACGTTCTCTCTGATTATCCTAATGATCAAGATTAGATTAGTACTCTAAAGCCTCGGAAAGTATCGTTAGCGTTCACTCTAACGTAAACGTTCTTCGTCATAATCCTTTTAATGTTCCAAAGTACTGCCAGCTCAAGTAAGCCAGCTCATACTAACATACTCTTACGCTGTAGTCAATATGGCTGTTTAAAGTTGCTGGTATTTAGTACGAGTGCCGACAGCAAAGAGAGAGAGAGAGGATTATGATTTTTTTTAACGAGGAGGTGTGTCAATACACAGATAATCCCAAGCGTTTGGTTGTTTGGTGATAGTATCGGCATCAAGAGTTTTAAATCCTGACAAAAACCATGTCGTATCGACGGGTAACGCGCCCAATAGTGTTCCAAAAAGTTTGGCCACAAGCACGGCCGTAATCGCTATTTCTACAGATGGTTGAGTCAGAGCTTGATCGAATCAGTTCGCCCGCAGTCTTTCGATCGACCTCAATAAGATCGATATAACGCATTATCTCTCGAAAATTACGAAGAGATAGTATATAATCACAAGGTCTGATTGTACATTGATTGTAAATTCAAGCAAAGAAATTGTGCTTTATTGTTTAGTAATTATGTGTAATAGATCAGGTATTATTGATCAAACTCTGACTCGAGTATCTCTAGTTATCTCTAGTTTCTCGCAGTTCTCTAAATGCCTAGCCGCTGTCGCGGTGTTGTTTTTTAAGCTTGCCTCTTTAAAATACGTTGAAGGAAGTCGTAATGTAATACTGATTGTGAGTTGTACATCCCGTTTCATCGATATCCCTCAGTTAGTTATAGCGCGTGAAGTACAGATGAAGAATCGAAAACAAAAATGGCCTAAGTGAGCGATCTTGTGTTGTACTCGTTTATATTGTTTATTAAAACGATAATTTAAATTAGAAGACTGTCTGATATTTTAATGTGTTCATGAAATATTTCAATACGTGCAAAGATCCGAGTACCTTATAAGTCATCGTATTTTTGACTTACGCCATTCTTGCTTTAAATTTCTCTTGAATATATTTCCTACGGAGCGCTAAGCTCCGAATTACGGTGAAATGACGGTGAATGTTTGCTATAGTATCTATGTCCTATTATACGCGGATAAGTTGTCACTTCTCTAGATTATTGTCGGAAAATTGATCTCATCGCTGTGTGTTATTATTACGAAACATCATGAAACGGGGCGTAATATAAAAAAATTTAAATTATAAAAAAAATAATTTTATATCTACTGCGAATTAAATAAAAACCATCTTTCTTTTTTTAATCGAGATTCTAATGGCTTGAACGATATATGGAAATATTGTAGAAAGAGCAAAATCTGTTAATGGAAAACTGCTATTAAAATCAGATATCCCCAAAGGGAAAAGTCTATTAAATCAATTCGACTGATATTAAAGTGTTTTTTATTCGAATACGAGTTTTTTTTTTGTATAGCTTTTATAGAAATGTGCGCGCAGTAACAAGAATGTATTGCTAGCTTAAAAAACATTTTATTTCCCCAGCGGCGAGGCGAGACTAGATGAAATGTTATATTAACGCGTATCGGAAAACCATATCATTTTTTAAAATAAAATATAAATTACAGTTTGTAATACATCATATGATATCTCAATAACATTTTAATATAGATCAAATTTTTATATAGTTAACAATAAAGCTATGTATGTTTTACTTTAAACTGTAATAAACTCTGTTTTTTTTTTCAAAGGTATGTTAACTAATTCAACAATACAAATATATACATGTTCTGTTATAGAACAAAAATATCTTTGTGTAGCTCGATTTTTTTCTTTTCTAATTTAACTTTCAGATAATAATTTTCAAAATCCTATTATATGCATTCTATGACAAGTATATTCGAACAGTATTGAAGGAAGAGACATAGCTTTCCGACACACCTTGCCGAATGTTCGGACATTAAATTGTTTCTCATGATAATGGGATTGATATGTTTCGCGAGACAGACGACGCTCGTTTTATAAGCAATAATCGAAAATAGTTTGCGCACGAAGAAGCCGCGTCTATGAGTTTACAAAATTTCTGCAAAGACAATAAAACCGCTGCCCCCGTGTATTTCGATATATCGAAGGAAGACATTGTGATTGTTCGATCTTATGTTCATCGCCTTAACATCCTTACAATTAGATATGTTACAGCCGAATTATCCTAGAACAATTGACTTTTATTAAGGAATAAACTCGTGCATTGCGCTCAATATGCACAGTATTGTAGATAGCGTGAGTTCTCGTATGAGAATCGCCGCGGAAGACGTCACATCCGGCGCTGGTATGATTTGCACTGAAACAAGTCGCACGGTACAAACATCGGGACTTTTACTTTTGTTATTGATAAATTGGTAAGAATAAAAAAAATATGAAAGCCCCCTGAGGCTTATAGAAGTCAAAAACATGCGGAAAGGTATAAAGTTCCGGAGAGCAGTTTTTCGCAGTAAAAATATTTTTTTTATTTCCGATGTTTTTTAATAAAATAATCCGTATCTATCTTTATCTATCACTCTGTTTTCGACATCATGCATGTATTCAGTGGTTAAAAGTTGTTACTATTAGCAAATTTGATTGGACGCATTCAGTGCGTACTGGTGCACATTAAAGCCACAAAATAACGTAAAAAGGATATATTTATACACAAACATAGAAATCGATTAAATTCTGAAATACATTTTATTGTACTGTTAGGTAAAATGTATATTTTATAATTCGAAATATTTGCATTTCACTTTTTATACTCAAATTAAATCAATGTACAACTTTAATATGCACCAGTGCGCACTAATATTTCCGATCGAATTCGTCATATGTTATGTCCATAGACTTCTCTATCTATGTATTGTACATACGAAAAAGAGTTTAATATCTTATGAGAAAACTTACCCGACACCGTCTTTTTTTTAATATCGGCAAATTGTTCGTGGTGCGTGGGAAATGCAGGTATTGTTGCCTGACAGCTGATCTCAAGATGCCCATTTTGACCAGCGTGCAACGCAGAAACCTCCACCTTCAGTTTAGCAGTAGCGAACATCAGATGATTCTTATGATATGATGTATGCGGATAGTGTGTCACTAGAGCAATATCCACCTGTGAAATCGATAATCAGAAAATTACAATTGGGCAAAGGAATATAATTTCCAAAGCTATTTACAAATTTAATTGCTCATAATTACGTGTAAGTTCGAGTAAATTATAAAAGCATGTTTTACAATATATGAGAAAATATTTAAAAAATATAATTCTCTTTAAACACAGGTAATTTTCAAGGAACTTTGTCAAAAATGATCATAATAAAACAATCCAAAAAGTATTTCAAAGCTTGTAGAAATTTCTATTTTTCAAATCGGTAGTTTAGATAACGACATGATTGATCTTTTACGAAGCTACACGGATAAGTGGATCAATTTCAAAGTTTTTACGAACTTTACAAAGTTTGGCGTGAATTAAAATCGCACGTGAAAGCAGTTTATAATCTTTGCAAGAGTGAATCATTATTTTTAATTTGCATATTTATTAAGTGTTGTACGATCTTTTTTTCACCGAGTAATTTAACGCAGAAGCAGAAAGCGTCTTTTTTATTTTGGCTGCTCGCAGAAGATGAACAGAATAGCGCTTAATAGTCTTTAAAAAACGAATAGAAAGGTTTAAGCTTTCTCTTTGAGATGCACTTATCATTTTTTTCGATATAAAAAAACTTTCCGTATGTAAACTTCGCTTAAATGAGGCTCCAATAATTAAACAATTAACACATGTTATCATTCAACTTGGTATATTCCGAGAAACTAAAAATTCTATAATCTTAACGTAATTTATGGCCTTTGTGTTCGAAATAACCACGTTAGGAAAAACAACGTTCGCTTGATTCTATCGCTACAGATCCGTCGCGTATTGTGTGGAGGTTGCACCAGTTGCACGGTCGGATTTATGGTTCTTTATATGTTATGTATACAGTGTATATACATGACATAGGTGCACTTTAAAAAGAAAATTTAGACTCTTTTATTTTTTTACGGAATACCGAATGCTACTTCGTTTTTCATGAGCAATCAAAGAGCTTTGTAAAGTTCGTAACAATTTTGACAAATCCCGCACAAAACATACGGAAAATGGATCCCGACTAATTTGTAATATGTTATAGTCTTCATCAGCATGAAGTAAAATAATGAACAATTTTTGAGTTATTGTACATCAAACTCTGCCAAAAAAATCGCTATTTTATCTATTTATTCTTATTTTATTTTAAGAATAAATAGATAAAGACTTTTGATCAGGACGATCAGAACTATAACAAATTCAGCCAAATTAGTCGGGACTCATTTTCTGTTTCGTGCGAAGTCCTTTCCATTTATGTAACTCCATAAAAAATCAATTAAATAATTATCTGAACTATCGATTTATAAAGACTTCAAGTTTTAAAACGCTTTTTGGATCTCATTATTTTTAATGCTATTATCTTATTAGAAAAATGTCTATTTTTAGAAAGCAGGATAAGTGATAAATTTATAATTTTTTGTGATATTAATTCTATTGGGCTAAAATGTTCAAGTATTGTAAGAGTATTGTAAAAGCGATTAAAAGTATACGTATACATTTTTTAATAACATTAATGCATTATTCGTTGTTAAATCAAATAGATATTCTTTCTCTCGGACTTGTTAAATTCGAAGTTATATTTCAATCTATTCAATCTGTTGTTTCTTTACCTCTTCGCCGTTTATGAACCACGTTATATAAGGAACTGGACGTGCAGGCGAGGATGAACAATTTGCCTCCAGGCTTTCGCCTACTACATATACACTCTTCTTGAACGTAATTCTAGGATTCTCAGATTGTGGAACTAAAAAATATTATTAAAAATATATCGAAGATGTGCGGAGATGGTATTTAAAAATCTATATTAATTTATCAGTTAAAATTTAGATCTTGACATTTATTCAATCTGAGAAACGTCAATATCTAATAACAATTTTCATATCAAATTATTGTTTCAGTTAGATCAATACTGATATTTTGTTTAGCACCTAAATGGGGCTACTCAATAAAATTAATATAATTCAATACGATAAAACGATTAATGCCATTAATAAGGAGATATTTCTATTCTTGTGTGTAAAGTCGATAATATCACTTACATATCACTTTCATCTGTACGGGATCAGCGCTAGCAGTATAAATAGGAGTTGTCATAGTGACTTCACAGCAATAGATACCGGAAGCTTCGTAACGCACATTGTGCAATTTGATTGTCGTGCCATTCTTTGAAAACTGGAAAAGATTAGCAAAATGTTAATAAGGATTATAACACATCGTGGTCAAGTGGATAGTACATCGTTTTAATCAAATTACATACCTATGTAAAAGAACATAAGTAATAAATACTGCATAAACAATTCGAGTGTGTATACAAAATTGCATGAAAATTAATTTTTCTCTCAGAGCATGATTATTTTTATATTTACAATCTCTTTTGTATTCTGTAAGCTTAGTTATTAAATAAAGAAGAGTTTCATTTTGCAAGAGAAAATGGAATGCCTTTGTATCGCAGTGTCTTTTTTTTAAATGAGTCATTCCTTTGCTTTTAAATATGTTGAATTTGATAATGAAGTGAGTGAAAATTATTTTTAAATGAAAGTTCAAGAGCGTGCTTCTATCGACTAGCTTTCAGGATTTATCATTTGTATTCCTTTCATCTAGTCATTTCAATTATATCGAGTGGATGCACGAGCAAGGTGAAATGCTTTGAAAATACAAAACAGAACATTTTGGATAATGTAATTCAAAGTTCTAGCATAATTGTTTTGCCATTTTTGGTCCTATTACACTTTAAACCATATCTATCATAAATATTTCGCTTTAAAGCTCCTGAGTAGTCGCGGCAGCCATGTTGGAATCATGATTTCAGAAGCGAGGAATGACACGTTAATTTATGCTGCAAGCCATTTGTAAATAAAGACAATTTGGATAAATAACGAGATTGTTTTAAAATACTTGTAAAAATAGGCAGAAACTGTCCTTTTCTTTCTTTAAATTTTAGTCAATAAATGGTCGTAAAAGGCAGATAAAGTGAGCCTAATTTTGG
>Ga0157364_1004988_pt1 | contig 13387 bp, 9 predicted proteins | sample AttsexASBM2_FD_111476 | JGI IMG/M metagenome (GOLD analysis project Ga0157364, IMG submission 111476) | Fungus gardens microbial communities from leaf cutter ant in Ribeirão Preto, State of São Paulo, Brazil - Atta sexdens ASBM2 | ecosystem: Host-associated > Fungi > Mycelium > Unclassified ... | reverse complement strand
TAAATATATTTAATATATATATATATATATATATATATATATATATATATATATATACATATGAATTATTTAAGTATAAAATTAAATATAAGTTAATTCGCTTCAAATATCATTAATATAAGTATTTATTAAATCAAAAATTCCTTACATAAGTAGGATTTTTAAACATTCTTGATAAAAGAGAACGGCAATCCGGAACACATTGCTTTGAAATTTGATTTTATTATGGAGAACGCTGGTAACGCAAAACATAATCAAATATAGTTATTTATATGTTAATCTTCGATGAAATGCAGAAACTACTTATCGCGAGTTTGAATAGTTGAAGATAAAAGATATCGGCGCAAGTGAAATCGAGGAAGTGCGGTTTGCAGGAAATTTTCAGAGGAAATCGTTAAATCATAAATATTAAATGGCATCTCGAATTGCAGGTGACTGTTTCTGTTACGATTGCGCCGCTGCCGGACCTGACTTGTGGGCCTCTTGTTGTCGTGAAAGCTTGAGATGCTGTTCTCATCTCGCAGCGGCTTGCAGAACATGCGATCATCCGACATTGTATCCCTTCTGCGCCAAACACTTCAAGAAATGCGTGACCCAGTATAACGAGAAACAGAATTAGAGAGATCTCTTCGTTTCAATTGTGATAGTTGATTTACAATGATTATTATGTGACAAAAATATTTTACTTGTCTTCTTCGTTATCAAATTGTTTGCATAGATGCTCTGACTGGATGATCAGAGATATTTACTTGATATTACAAGTTGCATAATTGTATCGTATTACAAGTTGCACCGAATTTTACGCCGTACTCTAAATTTAGCCTCGAAAGTCGTTAAACTGTCTATCGACCTGATTGCTTCTGGGCCCAACTTTGTTCGAACAAAGATTTTTAGTTCCGCAACTGATTGTAGGTATCTGAATTCTGGTATCATTTAAATGATGAATCTACAGACATTTATATTATTTGTGAAATATTATATAATATACAATTATATTATTTAAACCGACACAAAAATTTTTTTGGTTTTTCCAATTTACATACATAAGCTGAAATTTGTTATAATCAAAATAAATTTATAAAATATAATTAATATACTTTATGGAGAATATTTTTACGATTTATACTTACCAGGTAACATATATTTAATTCTTTTTACCTTAATCTTGGCTATTAATTATATTAAGACAATTTATTAAGACATTTTTTTTACTTATCTACCAATTTGTTTATACGTAAAATTTCTGGCTTGTAGACTTTTTTCTTTTAACTTGTTTTTTTAAATTATTGAGCCATTATATTATTATATAATATTAATTATATATTCTACAAATCCTTGGAGCATCTTTTTGAAAAAAATCTAATTTTTATAAAATTGAAAAAAAATTTGGGTTTTTTTCAATCGGTTTATGGAATTATAGGTCGAAATTTTGGTATATAAATCAATAAATTCATATGTTCATAAATTTGCGAATACATAGGTTCATATACCACCAGCATTTTATTGTTTTATCCTTGGCAAGACATCGAATAATTAGAAAATTACTATAACAGAACACACATAATCTTGGATTCGCCGATATAAACATAGAATAATTACAAATACGAACGAAAATCTCGTAGATGCGTTAAACCCAAAAAAAGAAACGAAAATATTACAAAAGATAAATAAATATCACCTTTTAATACAATCATTGGTAAGCTTTATTCATATAATTTCCAGAGTATTCGGTAATCTTTATTTATCTACTAATTCTATGGTGGGGACAACGCTTTTCATTCGGACAGATGTTCCAAGATCGGTATACGAATTTCGCAATTTTTTCCTTGACAAATAAAAAATGTGCGTACGTCACACAGTCTTTAACGACTCAATATTCATAGTCATGAAATATTTGCGTCCCCAAGCGAACCCGTATTTTCTTTTTTTTTTTCCATTTTGCGATTGCCTTAGAATTCTAGCTCTAAATATTCGCCATCCCTCGTTTCTGTCGTGTAGCGAAAAGAGAGTTCCTTTTTTTTAGGATATAAAATTCTCTCACACTTTGAAAGGTGTTTAATTGCTAACAGCACCACACAGAGATTAAAGAGAGACAAGACTAGAAAAGAAAAATAGAAGGAAACGTATTCTTTTTGTTTGTGAGAAACGAGACGCGGTCTGATTATTGAATGCGATTAATCTATTTGCGAATAATGATGATGATAATGATAATGATGATAATAATAATGATAATAATAACAGTAATGATAATGATGATGATAATTTTCTTTTACCGAATCGGCGTAAATTCCAAGAGTCATACATCAGGCACATCTTCGTGCCAATTTTATAAAGAAATGTAAGATAATATTCTCTGATTATTTGTTTACATTGGAAAATAAATTTAATTTAAATTCCTATATTGATTCTTTCATTTGTTAGATAAAATATCGCAAGCGATTGCGAAATTAATAAGTTTATTTCCAAGTAGTTTTAAATTAACTCTCATTAGGTTTATCAAAATCCTTCATCGCTTTCAATTTCTTAAATTATGTAATCAATCAATAATTTACTAATTAACTGGACAATTTAATTAATAAACACTAAAAGACATATATGTATATATAATGAATTTTTATGATAAATTATAACTTTAATTTCAACTACTTATTGAAAGAGCAATTTTTTAATATAAACAACTTGGAAATAACCTTTAATTATCAAAATTATATAAAATATTGCTCTATTTTCTCGGGGAAGTACGTTCAAGCTTTTAAGAATCTCTCCTCCTTCACGTTGTCATTCTATTTCGCTCTCGGATCTCATCTTAGAATAACGACGACAACGACGACGACGACGGTAGTGCCCCAATGACGGTAATTAGTTGACGACATATTATTACGTTTTTTTCTTACACAAAAAACACAGATCTTGATCTATTATGCGATCGTAGACTTATTATGGTGTACATGTATATCAAGTACGAGTTCAAAATCTATCACGTAGTACAAAGAGAGATGATTATGCGCTATTTTAGTTTATTAAGTTGTATCATATACCGAGAAATATCAAGACTATAGTACTATATATTTAATTGATTCGGAAATGTATGAGACCAAGATCGGTTAGCCCAGAATTAATTAAATCAGACTATTAGTGGAGGAGGAACGGGGTGGAGGAAGGACTGGTAATATTGGGGACAAGTGCCGGATACTTTTTAACTCGTTCAAGTGCAGACTCTCGTAGAGGATGTCGTAAAAATCCGGCGGTCGCCGTGTTGTAACAATTCGCAAAAATCTCGATTACGTATCTCCTCTAGTAAGTTTCTTTAAATACTTTTACATTGAATGTGACATGAAAATTAATCGCGCTGCGTTAACTCGAATCCCGATTATCATTGCAGATTCGTTTGAGTCTCGTTTTTAACGTACAAGAACAGTCCCAGTTAAGTCGTGTATACATCGCCCGAGTGCATATTCTACGAGCCCGACTTAACGTACGACTTAACGTCGCACAAAAAAATCATATTTGTGCGCGAATAACACACGTGTCGCTCTTCATTAGAAACTCGCTGATGCATACTTCATATGTCGAGAGAGAAAAAGATTCCTATACATCTCACATGTGCTGGCTTAACATCACACTCATACGCGCTTTCTTACAAAGGTCATTTTTTTCTTTTTTCTCATATGTAGCTACTGCTCTATCTTGCGTTAAACTTGTCTTAAAAATACAGTTCGGAGAAAATGAGATATACACATAGTACAGGTACTGCCGATGATTGCAAAACTTGGCAAATCAACGGCAAAAATCGTATTAACTATCTAAGGGTCTAAAAAGATCCTTTCCATCAACATTCGTTACCTCGTCTTACATTCGTGCCTTTCCTCTCGCGATCATCCCTATTATTGTTAATAATCCGATTTTGTAGTCATTTTACACTTATTATTGATTTATTTAGTGCCTTGTGTAAATGTCTATTTGGTTCTTTATATTATATTGTATAACAGAGTTGTCTAACTTGACTTTATCATGCAAGCGAGCGAGCACTTTTATTTTGCTTTTTATTATGCTAAATACTTTTTATGAACAAAAGAAAGATAAAGAAAATATATTTCTTGCACAATTTAGTAATATATAACTTTGCTAATAAAATTCATATCATCATTTTGTATATAAGTAAAAAGAGATAGGATATATGTGCGATATACAAAGAAAGAACAAAGTAGTATAATAAAAGCAAAATGATCGCTCACTTGCGCTTAATTAGACAACTCGGTGTTCACAATTCAAGCAATTGCATTCAATGTTATAATATGCTTGTCGATACACTTAAATTAATTATTATGTTTATATATCAGTTGTTCGGTGGACAACGTTAACAAAATGATAACGCATATGTGTACGAGGAAAGATTAGAAAAAAGGAAATGAACGACATTTCCAATTGGGAGAGTTTAGTTGATCTCCACTAAATGAATTAATTACTTACGATGCGATCTGTATCCCAACTCATACGTACGTTGAGTGTGTATTTCAGTGACGGAAATAAAACCTTTACCCCTTAGATAACAATAAAGTCATAAACGTACACGTCAATTGACATATTCACAACGATTATTCTTTATACAATACTAACGAATGTCATTCTTCCGATGTACTTCAAGTTGAGCTTCACCTTAACTGAGACACTAATGTTGGCATAGTGTAATTCAGGCGTACAGAATTACGACTGCACACTTTACTAGATTCTCCCTTTCTTTCGTTATACACGTTTTCACTGTTTATTCGCATTTACTGCTACATCATCATCCTTTAAATGCGTCCGGTTACGTTTTCCAGTTATGTGGATGGGCTCTTGGTGGTGCTTGATTGCCTTGCGCTTGAGATGTCTGCGATGGAATCATGTCGAGCAGATATTGACGTTGAAGATCCGCCGCTTGTCGTTGTAACTCTACGAGGCCTTTGCCACCGGCAGCCATTGCTAATTGATAGGGATACAGTATCGAGGTAAAATGCGGCATCATGTGAGCAGGAAGAGGTTGATGCGGTGGTATACCCGGTACTGGATTCTTAGCCAATTCTGAAACAACGACGGAAAATGATAAATTAGTTATATTAGTTTTCGCTCAAGAATTTCTCGAGGATATTTTGCTCACCTCTGAGCAATTGTTGCTGCAAAGCTGCCGCAGCAGCTGCATGATGTGGACTGAACTTCCCGCTCTCGGCCAGTTTCACCAAGGGATGCTCTTGCAGTTTCGGCGCGGGAGGCGTCGGCGTCAACGTAGGTGCCGGTGGCACCTGTGGTGGAGGCGCAGGTGGAGTAGCCACTCTTCTTGTAGGAGTAGCTGCCTTAGGAACTGGTTTCGGAGCTGGAGGATCTGGACTTGGACACGCAGCTTGCGCTAGCCTTTGTTCTATCTCCTGCTCTTGTTGCAGCGCTTTTACGAAAGCTGTTTTTAATCTGTAATCCCATATAAAATCTATTATATTATACGAAAATAACATTATTCCATTTTTTATTTTGCAGAAATATAACTAAATTTTCAATTATTCGTTTATTTAAACAAATCTTATAGGTATGTATGTAATAAATAATATATACATACGTTAGATCTTCTATACGCAATAGTTTATATAATATCAATTTATTAAAAAATTAACAAAAGATTTTCTACATCAATAAGCTTCTGAGAATCGACATGTTTTTGATCGACTTTTTTATTTTAAGGACTAGAACATTTTGTTATCGTCATGGGGTTAAGTGGCGAAAGGTGATGCCACTGTCGAATCTCTAAAAGGGCCTCCTCCAAAGGTTAATATAAACCTACCGATTAGTGTGCTCTGCTTTCAACGCTTTCTTCACATTAGTTGTCACACAATGCTCACATATGACTCTAGGATCGCGACCCGCTGATGGACGTTGGAAAGTTGCATGCTGCCCCCTAGGACTGTCCTTTTTACCACCAGGCATAGGTTTTTCCCATTTCCATACAGGCGTGAAGTCTGTTTTGCATTGTGAGCACTCGAATGGTTCAGGAGGTGGCGGTATTGCCGGTTCTTTCGTTATAAAATCGACCACATGTTCCAAACCAACCAGATATATAAATTCCGTATTGGAGGGATTCGGCACAAAGTGCATCTCTGGTGGTGGCGGTTTTGGCGGTGGTATTTGTAATAATGTTTTTTCGAGCTGCTTCCTTAGAGCCATTTTGGCAGCTGCTTGACGTTGAGCAGGTGTCTCATCTCGCGATGTTCTCTCCTACATTATTAAAAACATAAAATAAATATAATTTGATATAATAAATTATACTTTATACAGTTAATCTTCCAACACAAAAGACAAACGTCTTAAATAAATAAGAAAAATATAAATATATAAAAGTTAAAATAATTTAGCTAACTCATTTTGATTTGTATCTTTGATGTTTATGTGTTGTACATTATATATATATATGTATACATATCAAAATATAAATTCAATAGCTACATGCAAATTAATTAATTTAATATTGATTAATTTATTTGAGTATAATATACTCTTTATGCAATCGTTTTTTCTTCATATATAGTAATACAATTTACATTTAAAAAATAGACATATTAGTGAAAGTTTAGCAATACTGCATATTACAATTTAATATTACGCATTAGTGAAGACTTGAAAAAATACTTTTCTATATATATATATATATAGAACTAACAAACTAACAAAATAAAGAATCGTTAGAAACAAGAAGCACAGAAAATAAAGCTTAATTAAAATATAATCAATGTAGGAAAAAAAACAGATTAATAGCTTTTAGAGAATATAGATAGAAGACATTATATATTGATCGACGAATGAATATACCTGTTCCGAATTCACAGGTGTGCTTAAGGATGCGGTGGTTTTATTTTCTTGCGATCCAGCAAGCAGCTTTGTGTTTAGAAAAACACAATAAATTGATTACATACGTTGTTCACAATTAAAGAATTATTTAACACTTTCACGGCCGGGCTTTCAGCGTTCGCATTAACGATCGCTCGAATTGTATTGTATCGTGCGATCACGAGTAATGTATTAGCAGTGAAAGTGTTAGTTCTTAAAATTATTCAGTAAAGCTTTCAACAGTCTTACTGACTTATTCTTAAGTTCAAGTAAAATTAAAACTTGAACACTATATATATATATATGTAAAGCTTATAATAAAAATAGTAAAATGTGATATTATACCTTACTTACTTGATGCGCTGGAGCCGGTGTTGGATCCTTTGTAGACCTCTCCGTTCTGTCCGTTGGCGCATGATAACTTGAGACACTCGCCGCCGCTACACTGGGTGGTCTTCCTCTAGGATGAGGTGGTTGTGGTATCACCATGTTAGGAGGCATCCCGCCTGTACTTGGAATGGCATTTCGACCAGCGTTAGGAGGCAGTACCATGCCAGGTGGTGGAGCATGTAAACTACTACTTCTGCTCGGTGCAGGTTGACCCTTAAGTAAAGGCGGAGGTGCTTTTCCAGCTCTGTGATAAAGAAAACAACTTATTTCGATTTGACGTAACAATGATAAAATTATATTTTGAAAAAAGATAATATTACAAAGGATCTTACCTATGAGGTACCTGCTGCGTCGTTACTGGCGGTGGTAATTTGTTGAGCACTTTAGGTGCTGTCGCGATGTTCTCTTTCAGTTGCTGAGACTGACGCAATTTCTTCAAAAGCACTAATTTCATTTCTTCAGATTTGAGCTCTTCTCTATACTTTCTTAGCAGTCTTTCGCGTTCAGCCAACTCATCGGATGACAGTTCCTTGATTGGCACCAACGGAGGCATGTCACCTGTTTAAACATTCAGCATAAATAAAATCCAATGTAATACTAAGATAAAAATTCATAAATAATTCTCTATTTTTTAACAATAAATAAAGAAAAGAATAATAACAACCTTCATCACTATCCGAAGCATTTCCATTTAGATATCCATTCATCCTAGGCTCATCAGGACTCTCGGCATAACTCCTTTCGATTCTAGGTCTAAGATTACGACGTGGCTTACGTTCGTCCCCATGTGATCGTTTAGGAGCCAAGATACCACGGGCCGCGTTCTGTATATTACGTGCCTCTGGCATATTGTTCTCCAAATTGGAGCCGGAGGAATAGTGAACTCCCAAATCCAACGGGATATCACCAGAATTCACAGAAAGGGACGGGGAATTACGCCTACCACTGCTGCTGAAAGAACGGCATTACAGGAATTAGGGAATCTGTCGCACAAATATTTGTTATCATGCAGAATAAATAAAACTTGAAAGTTTTACTGTTTTAAATATATTCAAGAATATGTCAAGTTAAAAGGTAACAACAACCTACTTCTTCGTCACACGGTGATAAGAACCTAATACTGATAAGAAATTCTTGCTTGGATAAAAGGTAGGTATTTTATCATAAATTACCATAGTATATAACTGTTTCCCATTTTTTAACATTTAAAATTGTAAAATTTAAAGCGACATCGCCATAAGAAACAGGCTTAAGTTGTCGTTACTTTTCTTTTATTTCGTATTTAATTAGAAGAAGTATAATAACGAGAGAACTACTCTCCCCAGAAACAGACGGTACTTCACCTGATGCTCAGATCCACCACCGCATCTCCGTCCACATCCATGGCCTCCATTCTTTCGACCGTGGTCACTCTGTAATCACAAATACACGCGTGTAAAGTCGATCAACACGGAGACATTTTATTCCCGAGAGAAAGGGAGGGAGAGCGGGGGGAGAAAGGGAGAGAAAGAATATCGTGTTACGCTGTTTGAAAACGCGCGCTGCAGAGGAGGCAGCCACGACACTGTTTAATCTCGCGCGTGCAGCAAAGAGAATCGCGCGTGGAACAAACCGGACTACGTTACGCGGGGACACGCACGCTGCTGCACGCATGCACACGCACAGGCGCGCTGCTGTTACTCGCTTTACTCGCGTTGGCCATACAACTGGGTTACCGAATCTCTCCTGCGCGCATTCTCGGTACGCCCCGCCGTCTCCGCAACACACGACGCGCCCCGATGGGATCCCCGAAAATCCTTCGGCGCGATTACGCCGCGTGACGCGAAGAGTATCGCGGACACGCCACACGCGCGGACGACGAGCAGCCAGCGGCACGTCGACGATGACCAGATATCCTGTACGACGACGCGCGAAACCGAGAAACATCCGTGACCGGGAGACGACGCCACCAGCGTGAAGGCACGAAGAGAGGGAAGCGGAGGAAGGGGAGACATAGTGAGAAAGAGACAGGAGGGGGGGGGGAGAGGAGTACGGGGCGATCGGCCAATACCTGCGGAAGTAACTGTCCTAACCTAACTTCCACGAGAGTTTAAAGAGAATCGGTAGAACACACAGCATCGGTGGAATGAATTTCCAGAGATCGAGAACGCGCGCGACCGCTTCTCTGCGACGAGGACAATGTCGTCGTCGTCGTCGTCGTGGTCGTTGCTGGTGAATGACACAGGGCCACGTCGGTATCCGGACCACCGGCGTATCACTCGCGCAGGGTCGCGCGCTCCTCTTTTTTTTTCCCCCTGGCAAAGTGCACGCACGCACATATACACTCTCTCGCTCTTCGCCGCTTTCTCTGGCTCTTCGCAATTGAAGAATTAAATTTGATGCCTCGGAAGTGGCGTCTCCGACACAATGGCAGCTAAGCGTAGCGGTACAAGACCCGCGGAGTAGATAGGTCGGTCGAGGGGAAGACGGCGGCGGCGGGGGGAGGGGGAGGGCAAGCGCGCGCGAGAGGGGTGACGCGGCGCGGCGAGCGCGGGGAGAGGAATGGTCGCACATTAATTATTTCTCCTCTCACCCCTACTACGACCGCGGCACGCTAGCCGCTCACCCACACGCCGCGACCACGTATCGAGAACGGGCTAGAAACCAATTTCTCTCTTTCTCTCCATCTTCATTTCGCTCGCTCGCGCACGCACGCATGCATGCATGCATGCATGCATGCACGCACGCACACATACGCTTATTCTTTTCTACGTATGTATCGGCGGTCCATCGCTCCTCTTCTCCCCCCCCCTCCCCCGCTTCCGTCCAGCGCGCTCTCGCAATCTCTCTTTCGCACCCCTTGCGGGTTTTCCCGAATTTCGTCTCTCCGTACGTGTCTCCCGCCCCCACCGTCGCCCTCCCGGTCGCTCGCCCTTATGCCCTACGGGAAATCGATTTTTCGACGGCAGGGTCCCCACTGCCGGCTGCAGCGGCGGCGGCGACCGCCACCGCCGGTGCGAAAGGGCTCGCGACGTTTTTTCGGCAAAGGCCGCTTCCTCGCACGCGGCGTCTTCGCGCGTCCCCGATTCTCCGCGCGCGCCAACGATCGTCATTTTGCGTGCGAAGAGAGGCCAGCCGGCAGCCGCGCGCGTTTGCGTTATGGCCTCACGCCGCACGCGAGTGCGGCATACAGGCGATATATATTCGATAGAATCCCCCTATCCGTCGTCTTTCGAACGCCGCTACATCGCCCGCACCGGCTTGCGAGTTGCGAAGCTTGCCCTTTTCGCTGCATCGAATTTGAGTCGCCGCACGTGGGACGCTACCCCCTAGTTTCCATACACGCGAACCAACGGAAAACACACTACTCGCCTACTCGTCTTAGTTTCACTCCTCCCTCCGTCCCTCCGCCTGCCGGGGTGTCACGTGACACGGCGTACACGTATCCCGCAGGGGTCTCTAAACTTTCCGCACGCGCAAGTATGTGTAACTTCTCGCATAGTACAGCGCGAAGTTATGTCATTTCGCGCGTTTGAAAACGGAGTCGGGACGGCTTCCGCGCGCTTCGTCCCGACGCGCGACGATGTAAAGTTCGCCGCGAAGATACCGATAGCGATCTCTCGATGCTGACGTACTCGACTGTAAATTTAGCACAATGTAACTACGCGATTGGAAAAAGATCACTGGAGTCGAAGAGATACGGTAGCTTCCGACATGGGATAACGCCAAAGAGAGAAAAGTCCGCCACATTTATCTCTATCACGTGATACGGAAGACGCGCTAATTGATTAACGTCTAACTTCTTATCGATAACTGGAAATAAAAATGATGCGGTGACCCGCTAGATCGGGCCTTATCTAAATAGAACATCACTGCGTAAAACATCACCTTTCTAACACTAATATCAATATTATATTATAATTTCTCACTTAACAATATAATGCACTGACAATGAAGCCTTAGTAACGAAACACAATAGGTACGATAAGCTTTAAGCCATAAGAAATCTAACGTCCCGAAACACAGTAGATGTAATAAGCCTTAAATCTTGAGAAATTCATCATCCACCAATCATCGAGTCTTCGAGAGACTTAATTAATCATAGTTAAAGTCGATTATTCTCCTCACATTCTGTGATTGCCAATATCTTATGGATTAAAACTTCCTATATTGTAACTATTGTGTTTCGAGATTAATGCACAATTGAAAATCACAAGCAATGTGCGTTCAGCAGAAAAAGCAGCTTTGCAACTGTTGTAAAAAACTGTTGTTCTTTAATATAATTGGTTGTCTTTAGTTTCTCATTAAATCTAAACGTATAAATCAATCATATTCAAGAATTTTATAACAGTTGCAAAAGTTGCTTTTTCTGCTGCCATTGACTGTTTTCAACAGAAAAAGTAACTCTGAAATTGTTGTAAGATTCCTCAATATGATTAGTTATACATTTAGATCGAACAAGGAGTTAATGGGCTTTCCATGATAAGCCATTAAGCTTTAAATCATAAGCTATAAGAAAAACTGACCAATTATTATTAGGGTGCTTTAGCAAGAGACACAGATGACACAATGTAACACAGTGAATCATTATATTCTTGTTATTTATTAACGTTAATTAAACGAAGATCACACTGTAACTATGTTCCAAAATTGACTGTCTATACTGAAAATCTATAGTGCACATAACGTAAACTGTAACATATTTTCAGCTGGCAGTAAATTTGGAGTACAGTCTATGTTGTTTGCTGGGAGCAAATCACATAGTCGATTATACTTTTCACATTCGATTGTGATTGATCAATTCCTTATTGTTTTAGACTTAAAGTTTAGTGACTTATTGTAGAAAGTTCACAGGGGCTAGATTCTAATTAGAATCATTCATGAAAGAATCTCAACAATTGCAAAACTGCTTTTTTTTTAACATAGGCAATAGGAATAATAAGACAGATTTCAACTTATCAGAGCTGCGTTTGAAAATATCATCCGGTGTCTCCGTGTATCATTTTATTCTTGTTTAACATTGGATTAGGTGAACAACAAGGATAAAACGATACGCGGAAGCACTCAGATGTTTCCGAACGCAAGCCTAGAAGTCGTGTATACTAAAATTCGGGTTTATAGATTAAAATTTGTTATTCTCTGTTGTTATTGCCGATACTTATTCAATTATGTATGAAGTTTTGTGGTAAGAGCAGAGATTCTTGTTCTTTCTATTACGCATAAAGCATAAGAAAATCAACCAATCAAAATCTTTTATTTCGTGAAAAGGAAAGAAATGAAGAACTTTGATTAATTCATTTTCTCATGCATTATCCGTAATGTGTTATACAATAAGTGCTCCCACCCTTAGGATGGCACACAGAAAAATTTAAGCAAAGACATAAGCGATAAGAAAATCAATATGTTGAATTTATTAATGTTTACGTTATGACCTTACGATGATTAGTCTTCACTGTACTCTCTAAATCTGAATCAGTGGATAATCACTGATGTCAGTACCAAGTATATCACTGGTGAATTAAACTGTGAGATCTCTAACCTAGCTAATCTTTATTATGTGATCTAATTACCCTTGTTTTAGTACTTAAATTCAATGAATGTGATATTGGAAGATTGAAATTAACAGAACATCAATATTTTAATTATATAATGCTCAAACATCCTTCCTTTTTTAATTGAACTTCACTGATTATCAGTGCCAAATATGCTACTGGGTAATTAGTGATTATTCACTGATTCAGATTTAGAGAGTAATTAGTCAATTCGCTTACTGCTTAACTTTTTTTGTGTGCCATGATCGTTAAAGAAATTATACATTGATACTGTTGGAGTTTAACCGCGCGTTCGAGTTTCGTAAAGAGACGAATTATTAAAGATATCCTAAAGTCGTTTTCCCAAGTCAGTAGAACTTACGCATATACATGGAAAAAAAATTAATTGGATGATACAAATCTGTAATTTGCTAATTCAATTCGCGAATTCAACATTGATAGCTAAGAAGATTTGATGATTTAACAAATCGCTAATGTTATTCAGCTGCCAAGCTTTGCTATTTTAATATAGAAAATTGACTGTCTATATGTTACTGTATGTTACTGTCTATATATGACTGTAGATTTGCTGAAGTTTTCAGCTGTGTTTTTTTCCTTGTACGGTTTACGTGTCATTG
>Ga0157364_1004987_pt1 | contig 13388 bp, 3 predicted proteins | sample AttsexASBM2_FD_111476 | JGI IMG/M metagenome (GOLD analysis project Ga0157364, IMG submission 111476) | Fungus gardens microbial communities from leaf cutter ant in Ribeirão Preto, State of São Paulo, Brazil - Atta sexdens ASBM2 | ecosystem: Host-associated > Fungi > Mycelium > Unclassified ... | reverse complement strand
TTTAGGGTAGGCTAAAGTAGTGGAGCACAAACTATTTGTATGTAGTATATAATGTAGGCAATCTTGTACAGAGTTCTCTATTGAGTTCTGTTATGATTAACCCAATCCAAGGTTTTACTTTTGCCCATAACACTTGTGTCTTAAGTCATAACAACATTCATGCCTCTATCCTACTGTGTTCCTGAACCTGATACAATCATTCTAGCCTTATATCAGCACTATTTTGCCTGATTACTATGGACTAGTAGAATACTTAGGGTGACTGTTGTCTCTAGGAAACCTTATTCTGTTCTCTTAGGTTTTCCTGGAGCCTGAAGCACCATTATCATGCTTTTGCCCTTAGTTACCCTAACAGAAGAAGTAGCATTAAAAAATCACAGGAGGAAATGAAAAAATATACAGATAGAAATAGAAGGGAAGCAGTGGAGTATAAGGTGGGAAATAGGATGTTGTTAAGTACAAAGAATTTGATGTGATAGATAAAAAAGTTGATGGAGAAATTTGTGGAGCCATGTAAAATAAAGAAAATTAAATCAGAAAATGTAGTAGAGCTGGAGTTACTGGTGTCAATGAAAATTCACCCAGTGGTAAATGTGAGTAGGATAGCAATATATTGGAAGCAGGTAGAGGAATAGAAAAAAATTCCATCTCTTCCAGTAGAGATAGACAGAGAAAAAGAGTATGAAGTTGAGAAGATATTGAATAGGAGAAATGTCAGGAGTATAGTATGAAGTACATATATAGTACTAGCCAGATATCAAAGCTAAGCTTAACATTGTACACTTTTAGTGTAACTGGTTCAGTGGCTGGTTTGTTTCTAACAAGAGATGTGAGAGGGAAACCAAATTATTCAGTCAGGTGGAAAAAATATACAGTAGAAAAAAATATGTAAAAGAGATTAGAGAACTTAGAAAATGCAATGGATTTAGTGAAAGAATTTGAGAAGAAAATTAGAGAGGATAAGATAAAAAGAGTACAGATGAGAAAAGAAAAGAGAAAGGAAAGGGAATTAAATCTAGAAGCAGAAGTGTTTAAGAGGAGTGAGTTACCAGGGAAGTATAAGGCAAAGATCTTGTTTGGATGGGACAGTGGAAAATTTGAAGATGAGTATTTGAAGAAGTTAGAGAGAAGTTGGGTAAGATGGAAAGAGAAAGACAAGTATTATCCTCTAAGGCACCAGCTGGTAGAACAACTACTCCTGATGCTGAGCTGTTTGCCATAAGAGCAAAATCTTAAGAGGGGGATTGTTGTAGACTCAAAACCTTAGAGTTGGTAATGAGAATAAACCTTATACTGGGTTGATACAAGAGAACTTGATAAGGAGCTCCTACTCTATCTAACCACTATATATACTAAAAGTCCTGGTCCATGCTACAACATATATAACCAATCCTAAAGTCCATGCTCTGTCCTCATGTCCTCTTACTCATCCACATGTTTTTTCCTTAAGGCCACCATGCTTCCTACATTTGCCCTGACATCATACTTTTAATCTCCGCTATACATGTACACACCATGTGTACACCATGAGGAACCCATGTCTCTTGATATCATTCCTAACCCTAACTCCTTCTAGACTCTTCCTGATTCTTCTAGATCCTAAGTCCTTCCAGACTGCTCTAGACTCTACCACATGACTTCCAGGTCACATGCCTATCTCCTATATCTCTTCTCCCATTGTAGACTAATAATTATCTAAGGTCCTAACCCTAACCCTAGTCCAAAGTCTGTCCATACTCTCATACTATAACAGGGATACTGTCATGGTACACTTGGACTCTAATATTTCATTTTTATTTTATTTTATTTTAATCTATTTTTCTTGATTTGACTTTTCTTTTTTTTTTTCTTTTAGACAATGAAGAGGTATATAACCATAGTCACATAATGTATTACATGATATAATATTATAGAACTAAAACAAAGGAAAAGAAACTAGAACAATGATGTTAATGGTATGGTTGCAGCATACTTGTTATATAGTATACTTGGATACTAATATTTTTCTTTTCTTTTTATTTATTTTTCTTGATTTAATATTTCTTTTCTTTTGATTTTCTTTTTTCTTTTTCTTTTTCTTTTCTTAGACAATGAAGAGGCATGTGACTATGGTTACATAATGCATCACATGATGTGATATCATAGGTCTGGAATAGAGTAAAAGGAACTAGAACAATAATGTTAGAAAACATGTTCACCTTGTGGTAATAGTATAATAGACTCATGAACAATATGTGTATGTTAGGGTAGGATTATTTATTGTTAGCATGGACCATACATGTATAAATAGGGTAGAAATTTATTGGAAACTCCTTGTTAAGTTCTCTTGTGATCCCCATGAGATATTCTTTATCTTAGTGACACTATTGGTCTTATAACTAGTAATTGTCACAACAATACTTGCCTTGTGATAATGGTATGATGGACTCATGAATGACACATGTACTTTAGGGTAGGATTATTTATCACCAGCATGGACCATATATCTATTGTATAAATAGTGTAAAAATATATTGGGAGCTCCTTGTCAAATTCTCTTATGATCCCTAGAAGATATTTCATTTTTAAGTTTACTTAAGTAGTCTATTGGTTGTTTTGACTAGTGGTTGCCACAACACATGGCATCATATTACTGTGTGGACAACTGACAATCACTTACCAATAGTAAGTTCTACAGTAGAGAACTTAGTAGTATAAACAATATAAAGATAAGTAGTATTTACTTGAACTCAGGGACAATAGTGTATCTACTGAGGTTTATATATCTACAGTATATGTGTATTACTGATATAATGAACAACATGTATAAGCAGCATGTAGGCTGTATACACATGTCTAACTTGTTGTGAATACTATTAGAGTGACTAGTGGGGTCTGTGAGGTTTTGCAAGCTTTCACAATCTCTAAAAGAACCTAAATTCCATTGATATAGTACTATAAATACACTACTTATCTCCAGAAGAACCTAAGAAAACAGAGTAAGGTTCCTGGAGGCAACAGATATCCTCTATAGCTATGATATATATTTCAATTTTCCAGATCAGCTTAATTGATGAGAAATGATGAAAACAGCTTAACCAGGAGTGACCTTGATAGAGATATTTAGAATGTTAGTCTAGAAAGAAAGAGAGGTTACTATTAGCAATGAACAAAAGGTGGTTGGGATAATAGTCAAGGTTAAACTCTAAAGTCAGTAGTAGGAAGCAGTTAAGAAAACAAACACTGTAAGCTTTGATGATAGTATTGAGCCTACTGGAAAAGAAGTCTGAAACTCCATGGGCTTTGGTAGTGGTTTTGGGGCTGAAAAAGCAGATCTTCTTACTGTACTTGAAGTACTGCATATTATTATATTAATCATACTACTGATTACAGTATGAACACTTAATAAGCAGAATATCTTGCAACACTCCTCCTCACTTAAGATGTCAGCTGTTAAGTAACAAAAAATGAACAAAAATGTTTAAATAGGACTTAACTAATATTTTTAGTCAAGATATTAGTAGAATTCTTTTTCTCATTGATATAATATGGTTTAATTTGTTCATTCTCAATTAAATCTCTATATAGTAATAACAAATACCAATATGTTTGGAATATTTTTCTTGTATAGGGTTGAATCTTTAGAAAAGTGAACCAAGATTGTCACTACAGAGATGAGAAGTTAGAACATTAAACCAATGTTATTAAGGAGATTTTGTTTAGGCAAGTTAATAGTAACAATCAGAGAAAGCCATATACTCAGTCTTGGTTGAAGATAGAGCTACTATCTTTGATTGTTGGCTTATCCAGGATATTACTTTATGAACCACAAGAATAAAGTAACCAGTTACAGATTTTCAAGATTCCAGATCTTGTGCTCAATCTGAATTGGAATATACTACAGCAGACTCATTACTAAGTCTGTCATAGACTATCCAATATCTTCAAGTATTAAGCAAGTATCTGCAGAGATGTAATCCAGCTTGATAATGTTCATTCAAGAAATTTTCCATCTATTGAACAAACTTGACTATAACAAATCCTACATCAGGATATGAGCCAATTAAAGGCTGTAATACCTGTCAAACCATATGTTAACTTTACAGTCTTCTTTTTCTTCAAGTCTTACACTAATGCTCTGTTACAACACTGTTAAATTCTCTCAACCCCCACAGCATCTCTATAGATGTCTAATCACTCTCTCATATTCATCAATCTGCTTCTTCCAGCCAAATTTCCTCTGCAAATCTCAACTTTATATTTTCTTACTACCAGATTTCAGTAGTAATTGACAGACCAGATAAGTCTTTTTAAGCTTCTATTCTTTGTATATCTATTAGTCTGCTGACTGGTTCACTTGTAATTAAAACAAGATCTTCTAGATCTTCTTTTTCTTCAGAAGTGGTTAAGCTGAAAAGTAGGCAGAAGGCTTGTTCAGAGAAGAGTCCAGGACAGGAAAGACAGTGTCTTTTCTGTCACTATCTGGTTAGAAATCAAAGATATTTTTCACATCCACTTCTTTTCTATCAATATTACTATAGAAGCTACTAAAAATTTAGAAGGAATGATCTATTATCAAGAGACCAATGTTGTAGAAGATTATCTAGATGAGTTTTAGACCTTGATCTCAAGAAGCTAGTTATACTAACTTTATACCATAGTTATTCAATTCCACTGCAGACTTCAAACAACAATCTAGAACCAGATTATAAACTTGCTAGTCAAGAGACCAAATGACACAGACCTCACTATTTTGTTTGAAGCCATATATGTTATAGTGTGCTTGGATACTAACATTTTTCTTTTCTTTTTATCTATTTTTCCTGATTTAATATTTCTTTTCTTTTCTCTTTCTTTTTCTTTTATTCTTTGACAATGAAGAGGCATGTGACTGCAGTCACATGATGTGAGGTCATAGGCCTAGACTTTGAAAGAAGGGACTAGAAGAATAACATCAAAGTGCATGTCTACAACATGTTCATCTCATGGTATACACATGGTGCACTTATAGACAATGTATGGATATTAGGATAGGGTTATTTATTGTTAGCATGGACCATGTATCTATTGTATAAATAGAGTAGCAATACATTGGGAACTCCTTGTCAAGTTCTCTTGTGATTCTCACTTGATATCCTACTAAGAAATTTGCTTATTGTATTACTATTAGTTTTTGTAATTAGTAGTTACCACAACAATATATAGGATTAACTAAGCCAGACAAGCAAATGAAGTATTTCAATCAATCCAACACATCATTTCTGTTATCTCTTCAACCTCCAAGCACCATAGGGTTTTTTTATTATTCTTATCCCTAAGCAATTATCTCCTGTTTCCTTATTTCCTTTATGAAAGCTACTACTGGTGTTTTTTGCAGGTATTCCCATGAACATAGACACTAATTGGAAATCCTACTTCACTTCTACAAAAGGGTGTTTCTACTATGGAAATTTAAACTATATAGTGTACAAATATTTAGTGAGACTAAATATCCAGCCATTAACTACTAAGTAACAGAAGGAATTGATAGAAGACTTACACATATCAAAATCACACAACAATTAGAGTCCAAAGACCAGAAAAATTTTGATAATACCATAGACAAGGATTTTGTATAGATTAGTTAGCAATTTGTGTATCCCAACTACTAGTAAATAGGTTTGTTATACTTGAGATAGAGAAATATAATCCCAAAGATAGTAACCTATCAGATACATTTGTTTGTTTATCCCTATCCAGCATTGTAGTTCTTTTCAAACATCTCTAGTAAAAGAAGAAACAAAGTTGCTTTTAAAGTCCATAATTAATACTTTCAATACCTATAGGATCTCCCTGTATCCTTCTATCATTCTTAAAATCATGGATACCTCTAAAATATTTTTCATTTAAGTACTAGTAGACTTTAGAGCTACTAGAATCTTTATTAACTGAAAATTTATAGAAAACACTATATGAATACTCATATGCTCTTAAAACATATACTAGTCTATAATGTTAATAGTACCTCTAATGAGGACAGACAGATATCTAAAGTAGTAGATGTAATCCTATGTTATCAGTTCTACTCTAAGTGGGCTTTGTTCATAGTCTTCAGTTTGGAAAAGCAAGACCTCATTCTTGGTTTCATGAGGTTAAAGAATCATAACCTGGAGGTGAACTAACAAAAGAAAGAAGTAGTTATGACATAGTGTCCTATTTGCTATACTGATATTTAGAAGGCTGATATTATAGTGACTAAATGAAGTCTATGAAGATATATGGAGTTTGTATCTTTAGAAGGAACCTAAGTTGTATTGATAGATTATACCATACACTTTTACCATGAAACTGGCCTAGATACTTCAAAGAGATGGTTTCTGTCATTATAACTAAGCTAGGTAAACCTACTTATGATACCCCAAGGCCTTCAGTCTCATTGTTCTCCTTAACACACTTAGTAAACACATTGAGACAATGATTGTTAAGTAACTCTAATTTGATGCTATTAAGTACAGTATTCTTCATTCCAACCTTAGAGATATGGCCCAACAGTCTACTGAGAATGCTGGTGTATTCTTTTCTAACTATCTTATAGGTAGATAAACCTAGCACTTCTGAAACTTTTTTCTCTCTGAAGCCTATGATACAGATATAAGCATGGAACAAGATTCTACATTGTCTCCTATTCTTTCAGTACTCTATATTATGCCTTTTTTTGAAATCAGAGCTCAAGCTCTCAACTTGAGTACTTCTATTCTCTCATTTTTAAATAACAGTCTTCTAATCTATCAGGGAGATATATGTAATACAACTCTGCCAGAGCTTTACAGTAGCTATAGAGTAGTTATAGACTTGATGATTTTATTTGGCTTGGTCATAGAACATGATAAGTGAGATATTTTTCATTTCTCTAGAGTACACAATAACTCTAATCCAGAGCTGGACCTCTCAGAAATTAGTATCTGTATCCTCAAGCCTAATATATATTGAAGATACTTGGGCTTTTATTTTGATCAATGTCTGTTCTTCAAGAAACATGTTTGTTACTACTCTACCAAGGTATTGTTTATAGTCAAAGTAATTGGCATGCTTGGAAATTTGACTAGAGGTCTTCTCCCACTTTAGATATGGCTTCTTTATTGCTCATGTATTATTTCAATCACTACCTATAGTTTTTGACTCTAATTCTTTACTAGAGCTCTTACTAAGATATAGATGTTGCTTTGAACAGCCATACAATACAAAGTTGCTCTTTAGATTCTTGGTGTATTTCATATTTCATCTATTGGTGGAATTAAGGCTCTAGTAAGTCTCATTCTCATTCATCTTTATTTCAAGAAGCTGGTCAAGCAGTCTTGTCTCAGCAAAAAGTGCTTTCTCTCACCCACAATTGCTTACTCTTTTAAATAATGCCTGGTATGCTTATTCAAAGGGCTCTCTTTTAGATACTAAAACATCACTTCTCAAACTTACTAAATATTTCAATCTCTTTAATACTGAGGCTACCTTATGTTGTAGGTTGCTTGACAACTTTCCTGATTGTATCTTTTTCCATTCTTGCAATTACTCAAATCTTGGAAGTTGCAAATCCTATCTGGAGTCTCTTGACTGTCTTTGTATTGAGACTTTTTCCTCTTTCTCCACTCTCATTGTTATTATTGATACAAGTGCTATACCCCCCAGGAATATACAGGCTGTCTCTTTTGTACATTTCTAAAGACTAAGACAACAGGTATCATTCTTTAAAGCCCTAGCTGGTTAGACATCTGTTTCTAATACTAATACTAAGCTATTTGGTATAAGACTAGATATTGTTAAGGCCACTAGTATAAACATTGAATACATTATCCTTATTACTGACTCTCTAAGCTCTACCAGAAAGGCAGTGGACCATTCTGTGCATTCTGGACCAGTTCATTTCTTAGCTATCTACTTTGCACTTAGATCATTCTTCTCTTGTAGCCTTAACTATAGGGTTGAAGTTGGGACTGCTCAAGTAATACTGAGTGGTTCTTACACCAACTGGTTTATAACAATGTAACTAATACTGGAGTGACTATTGGACTTTATCCAGCAACTTTTATTGATACTCTTTGCTCTGAGAGTGTTCTCTTATGTCTAAATACTTGGAAAACATTTTTAAATCATCCTGCTATTCAAGGGTACTATTTTCTCATTCTCAGAGGTAAGGATCACAAGATTCTTCAGCCTAGCTAATCCAAGAGTAATATTTGGCTCTCTCACATTGGCCAGTCAATTACATTATATGCTATAATAACTAGAGCCATTCTTAACCATATTATCAGAGTTGTAAATGATGGACTTTATTTTATTTTATTTTTCTTTTCACTTTATTTAGGGTTAGGATTTAGTATGACATTATGATCATACTGTCACAAGCTGTCACAAAATACATGACTCAGTGTCACACAACAGTCACATATCACATAATGTAGTCACAATAACAGTTACATAATTATATGTCATGATAGAAGAACAAAGAAGATTCTAGAATAGTGATGTCATATAGCATGTTTTCCACATATTGACCTTAAGGTTTACACATGGTCTTTAGAGTAGGCTAGATACAGTAGTTGTTGTGGCTACCACTTATCAAAATGATAAATAACAACACAAGCGGTAAAATCTCAAAGTAAGATTATCAAGTGGAAATTCACAAGAGAACTCGACAAGGAGCCTCTTCTTAATTAGAGTCCTATTTATACAAATGGTTTATGGTCTGTGCTACTAATAAATAACCCTGCCCTTATGTCCATGCTTCATTCTCATTCCTGCCTCATGTTCTACTCAAGGCCACCATGTGTACTCCAGGTGCCCTGATGTCATCTTCCAGATCTTTCCATCAAGTTCTAGGCTTATGACGTCACATCATGTGACCTGTCATGTGACTTCCTTGTCACATGCCTTCTTCATTGTCCTTTAAAAGAAAATAAAATAAAAGTAAAGTAAAGTAAAATCAGAAAAATAAAATAAAATAAAATAAAAATTGTTAGTGTCCAAATGTCCTATAACAGTAGTAGCATGGACCAACTAGTATAGTATATAAGATAGATGTATTATACTAAGAACTCTATTGAGTTCTCTTGTGATTAACCTAATCCAAGATGTTACTTTTGACCGTAATACTTGTGTCTTAAGTCATAACACATATTTTTATTGGAGAGTATAGACAGTACTTTTTTTACAGAGTTATTAGGCATAGTTCACACTAAAAGGCAAAAGTTTATAGGGTTTGCTAAGAGTTTGTACCAAGTATAAAAACCTATACAAAGAGTATGGTGTTATAGACTTTCCAGAATAATCTTGGCTTCAGCTTATATGTTATGCTATCTATCTACTATATAGTTACAACTTCAGAAGAAGAGCAGAGTTCAAAAGAAGTGAGTTCTGATGAAAGATATATTGTCAAAGAATACTAGAGTTGTTGTTCAACTGCTGTTATTATTGTACTTATTATCAATTATCAGACTAGCAAATACAGTATATTTACTAGTTCTTATATACAAGTAGAATGAAAGGAGAACTCAGAGGTTTCAGAATACAGTATTAAACAGAGGTTTCAGTAGTAAAATACTGACAGAGAGTCTAATAGGAGAACTTCACTATAGAAAACCAAGTTGAAAAGAAGTAAACTCTACTATAGAAGACTGAGTACTCATAGAGTTTTAATAGAGAGTAATATTGCCATAGTAAACAAATCATAAAATAATACTGCCATAGAAAATGAGCTATTATCAAATATTACAAAATAAACTACTTACTTATTTGTGATATCTGAATCTTGGGTGTACTCTCAGAGATTTAAAAGTTATTTAGAAGTTCAATAATGATAACAATAATGATGAAGATAAATACAGATGTCAATAATAATAAAGAATAAATGATATATGATAATTAATATTTTTAAATCTGAGATTCAATCTTTAGATACAGAAGTATATATACAAAATAGTAATAGTTTGTGTGCAAGCTGTTTCCATTACATAATCAAAACTTATACCTGATAATAATACAAGAAAACTCAATAAAGTTCTAAGTATAAACTAATTTACCTTATATACTATAGACCATAGTCTGGGTATACACTATAACTAACCTACCCTAAAGTTTATATACACTTTATAAGACTAACATGCTGTTGCTATACTATATAACATTATTAGTTCCAGAATCTTTTATGTTTTTTTTTTGTATTATATGCTTATATAACCTGTGACTGTGATATGTGTGATTGTCATGTATGACATCACATCATACCCTTTACTTAAGTTCAAAATAAAGAAAAGTGAAATAAAAACCAAAAATAAAATAAAAGAAAAAATGGAAAAGAAAAGATAAAAGAGAAAGAAAATAAATAAAACCAAGTCTATTGTTTACAACTCTAACAATAGGACTACCATCTGTTATAGTAGATGTCAGGCTAATTTTATAAGATAATTAATTATATTACTATCTTGATATGTTTGTATCTTTATTATTGATTGTAGAAATCTGTTTAGTAGTTCCTGAAATAATAGCTAATAAAACTTGTAGTTATTGATGGTCTGATATCTCAGTGATTGGTTGTCACTTTTGTATATCCTATATATGTGCAAATAGCTCTTATTTGGAGCTTTCCAGTACAACTTGGTTTGTAAGAATCAGTTTACTGATTGTGGATATACAAGTTAAATGAAGTTTGTAACAAATACATATAATATTTGTATAGCTATTGCTAGGTAAAAATATATTGACACCTTTTTACAAACTATCCCAGGTTTACTCACAGTCTCTTGATTGATTTATGTTGTCCAATTAAGAACTTTGTTGACTTCTTACCTTTTCTTATCAAAAATAACCTTCTCTCTCTAAATCTTTATGAATGTTCAAATAGTTTGCTTTCTATTTCTGTAGATATGTTTCATCTCTCTTAGTTTCTTTTGACTCTGCATTTTCAGTATGATAGGTCTATTTGTAAACTTAGATATATAATTAGTAAGTATTATAACTTAAGCTTAGTATTAAGAGCAAAAGCATACTTGTATATTGAGTAACATAAGAGAACACAATAGAATTCCCATAAAGTCATCAACTTTATATATCTCTAGTAGTTGGTTTGTGTATACCTACCATAAAGTTATGACTGAGTTCTTCTAGTAGTTTCTATGATATTCCATTAGATCACATAACAGTATAATAGCATATGTGACTTTTGTGTGACTTTTGTGACCATCATATGTCATGTCATATCATACCTTCTTAGCTAGATCTAGAAAAGAGAATAAGAAAACTAAACTATAAAGAGAAAGAGAAAGAGAAATTAGAGAAGAAATAATAAAAGTAGAAAATAATTAGGGTTATTCTGAGGATTTCTGACAGTAGATTGGTTATGAGCAATCTTTATTTAGATTTATTCTTAATTTTAATAGTATCTTTTTTTATCTATAATCTTCTAAGATAAAATTGTAGACTACTTGTTGTGAATAATCTATTATAAACTGGGATCAAGCACCATATAATAAATTGTTGATCAAAAAAGAAGTAAATATAATCCTGTATTCTTATACTTTACCAATTAATTATTCTTTTCTCTCTTATCTAAGTATTTGTCTAAGTTATAATCTGAGCCAAGCTCAGAATCATAATAGTAGTAGTCAAATCTAACAAAACTTCCTGTTGAGCTCTCTTGTTAATCTTACCATTTAGTTATTACAACTCAAGAGCAGTTGTTACAAAGATTTTTTAAATAACATCTGGAAAATACTATTGAATTCCTAAGTAAAACATTATGAGACTTTAGTAAGAAAGAAGAAGCTAATGATATTATTTGATAATAGCAAATATACTATTAAGTCTTTAATCTTAAAAGAAGTCAATTCTTTAAACTTACAGATTCAAATGAATTATATCTATTGTAAAATAATTCCTATTTCTCATTTTCTCATTTTATTTTGTTTTCTCTCTCTCTTTAATTTTAGGTATTATAATTACTACTTTAGGAAAAAGTACTTGTAGGTAGGTTATACAGTCACAGTCACATGACATGATGTCTAGATCACATGACAAATCATATGGTTATGATCACATACTATAGAAGTCAGTAGAATATTCTAGATAGATATAAACCTTAGGATAAACATAGAAGTACTGTGCACAGGCCCTATACTATATATATATGAGTAGTAGAGAAATTTAACAGAACTTCTTGTCAAGTTCTCTTGTAAACCCCACTACTAGTTGTTATAACTTAAGACAGTTGCTACAACAATATCTTCTACTGACCTATGTGAAAGGAAGTATATAGTTATGACACATGGGTCATTCAAATACAATCTGCATGTCTCTTATTCCTCTCATTACAACCACACTCCTATGGGAGAATATACACAAAGATTCTTTCCTTATGAAGAAAATACATGAATACTTGTCTTATGTACTAGTGATTCTAGAAACAAGAGACTGTTATGAGACAAGAGTGTGGACAGACTTGGACTAGGGTTAGGGTTAAGTATTATAATACAATGGAAGAGAGATAGGAGATAGGCACGTGACTTGGAAGTCATGTGACAGAGTCTAGAACAGTCTGGAAGGACTAATGGTCTAGAAGGATCGAGAGGAGTCTAGATTAGAGTTAGGGTTAGGGATGACATCAAGGGACAAGGGTTCCTCATGGTGTACATATGGTGTGCACATGTACAGCAGAGATTAAGAGTATGATGTCAGGGCATATGTAGGAAGCATGGTGGCCTTAAGGAAAACACATGGTGGATGAGTAATAGGACATGAGGTAAACACATTGTTGTAGCACAGACCACCTTGTATTTATATAAATAGAGGAGCAATGCAGTGAGGGCTCCTTGTCGAGTTCTCTTGTAATCCCCACTATGAGATAGTCAGTTAAGAGCTTTGCTGAAGTAAGCAAACTACGAGTGCCGTTCCGGCGAGTGGTTGCTACAACAGAGACCACATTCTGAAATAACAGATTCAATGGAGTTGTAGGGGACTCATTATTTGACATTGTCAAGTTTTTTGAAGAAAATCATAACATGTTCTGTTTCCAGGACATTAGTTCTTGGAAAGTACATAGTTCTATATTTCTCTATGTTTTTCTTTTTCTCTTTTTCTCTTATCTATTCTCTCTTCTCATTATTTACTGCCACGGCCTGTCTACATAACCCGTGTAATTAATTGTTGATTTTTTAAAAAAGAAGGGAATAGATAGGCATGCAGCAAGAGATCAGTAGTATTAGTATTACTTAAACCTTAGAAGGTTTCCCTTTGGGCAACATTTGGCAACATTTGGCCATAATGTAGTCAAATATGCTCAACAGAAGCAACTGACATGCAAATACATCCTATCATCCATGTCCAGTCTACTGTACGTCTACATGTAATCATCCAATGAAAGTCCCGATTTCTCGATCACAGCA
>Ga0157364_1004986_pt1 | contig 13388 bp, 10 predicted proteins | sample AttsexASBM2_FD_111476 | JGI IMG/M metagenome (GOLD analysis project Ga0157364, IMG submission 111476) | Fungus gardens microbial communities from leaf cutter ant in Ribeirão Preto, State of São Paulo, Brazil - Atta sexdens ASBM2 | ecosystem: Host-associated > Fungi > Mycelium > Unclassified ... | reverse complement strand
ATATATATATATATATATATATATACATATATATATATATATATATATATATATATATATGTATATGTATATATATACGTATATGTATATAAATATATGATTGTTTTCTATTTTATTCGGATGCACAGTTTTTTCATGATATTAAGTGAAAAATTTTTTAGTTACATGGATGATACATATCGAAAAATTAATACGTATTTACATTTAACGATCCACCTTTTCGAGAAACTTGTGAACTTGGGAACTTCATAAAATCATAAAAATAAAAACATAGTTCTCTTCTTTTTGTTATCAGGAATTTGTGTGTACAGATGAATAAAGTAAAGACATGTTTAGCATTTATATTTTTTGAAAGCGTATATATGTATTACGTTAAGATACAATCTTGAATCGTCCGTGCAGAAGGCTGATGAGATATCTTCGTTCTTCCTTCTCTCCAAAAGAATGTTCTTGTCATTGTCAACATCTTGTTTCTTGTCACTGCAAATTATGATCTTGGACGATCCCAAATCAAGATATTATTTTTTTACTTCTTATCTTCCCTCGACTCTTATTCATATGCGATAACTATTCGTTTACAAATCCACTCTCGGACTAAATGTATATTTCCTTAATCATAACACAGTTACATGGATAAATGTATACGTGTATACATATAGTGCACTATCATATTAATACATATATATATGTAAGACAAAAGGACTCCGCGATTAATGAAGAGATTTCACAGCAATTCTATATTGAGTTTCATTTCGGCTATCTCGAAAGAAGACAAGAACGTTCAGAATTCTATATGGAACGTTTAGTTCTACTAAATTTTCGCACTATTCTAGCAGCAATTCATTAAACAAATCTTGAAATTACCCTTTTACCGTATGTATTCTATAATGTTTCTTGGTATAACGCCATGTGCCATTAATAATCATCAATAATCTTTGGATGTCTCAAATGTTCGTGCATTAAAAGCAACGTAATATACTTTTACTTCAAAGAAGAGAAAAGGGAGGATTGCGCAGTGTGCGAGTATGTGTTGTCACATTTACTGCTTCATCATGGATCCTATGTCATCGACATGTCCTACTTGCACCGTTTCTTTTTAGTGTCTTGAGCGATGTGAGGAGTCTCCACGTTCATCTCGACGATCTCGTTCTCGTTCACGTTCCCGTTCTGGTTCTCGTTCCCGCTCAGATGGTCTTCGGCTTGATTCTCGTTCTCGATCTCGCTCGCGTTCGCGTTCTCTGTAGCGATCATCATAATACCTACACAAGTCACGTCAGGCAATTATGCTTACTTTAATACTTTACATATTTCGTTATATCTACGAATTCACTTTACTGCAAATCTTAATCTCATGTTATTCATAAATACAAATAAATATATGCTTATATTTTTATCTCTCTAACTCTATTTCCTTTAATAATTCTACTAACCGATGTATTTTGTGCACAAAAGCGCATAAATATAAATAAGTCGGCACGCAACAAGTACAGAGATTATGCAATTATAACGAAATACATAACTTCGTAATTTTTACAACAGTAATATAAATACCTAAAAATAATATGCCTCTTTCTAATTTTTCCCTTATTAAATCCAGCAATAGAAAATTATATATCGAAGAACAATTTTTTATCTATTCGATTATTTTAATTATTATTAAAGCTTGTTTTATTTAGTATGCTATATATATATTTTTTCTTCTTGATATCTAATGTCCAAAATGAAAAATGAATATAAAGGATATGAATTTATTGGCCTACACAATGAACATATAACGCTTCCTATCATTATATTTCCTCATTTGTTTAGATCTATATGCATTCACTGTAATGGAAAGTTAATTTACCTAGTCGCCTTGGAAGATGAGACGGGTGCCGTCTCTGGCGGTTCTTCTTTTACTCTTGGCCTGGCTGATTGACGTGTTGTACTAAAATGGATATTCTGTTATGATGGTTTATGTACTATTAACCAGACTTAGTACATTTTATTAAAAATAAAAATTAGTCTAAGAGAGACGATAATTTAGGTTATTATTTCGATATCAACGCAAAGACACATTTTGCGAGACTTAACTATTTTATAAATTACAGGATAAATTACACAAGTACAAAATGCCATAATGTATGGAATCGCAATTATATAATCTAAAATGGCAATTTATAAGTTGAATATTTAATATACATATACATTTAAGTTAATGAAAAAAAAAACTAATTGATATCAAAGATTCAAGGGTGATTCAGAACAAAACATTATAATTTAATCCTAGTATCATAAAAAGAACACAAATAGTAAATTGTGCAATAAAGATTAAATAATACATTATAGATACACAAACATTTTTAATTCACTTTTAATTTTTTTCATATAAATATAATTTTGATTTAATTAATAGATCATGTACATGATTACAGAATTTAATGTTTTTATATCACTATAATATAAATTTTAGAGCATAAACATGGATCGTGAATTAAAATTTTGTCACTAAAATAGTTAATTGCCTGTATTACGCATTGCATATTTTGCTGTATTTTACTCATGTCAATATTCTTCGTCGCTTGTTCACTGAATTATCCTTACAAAATATAGTGAGATATCGAACTAAAGAAAAATAATATATACAATGTATTTGTGAGTCTTAAAATTAAATTGATAAATAAATAAAAAATATGCAGCCGCGAATCTTACACTCAACTATATACGTGATTTGTCCTTCGTTCTTTTAAAAGTCACATTTAACTTGCGTGTATGAAACAATAAAAAAGAGAATACAATCCTACGCAAATTCACGTAACAAAGTAGTAAGTTATAAATTAAGTACTTCAAAAAGTGCTTAATTTTTTATTATTTAATTTGATTTTGTCGATATATTACTATAATGTATTACATAAAATATTTTTTTAGGGGTCATTACCATTTTATTATATTTAATTTTTATGTAAGTACCTAAAATATATATATTTTAATAATTATATTTTTTTAATTATTATTTTTAATAAATATATTATAAATATATATAAATATATATTTTAATTATAATTTTATAAAAATATATACCTAAAATATAGTAGTATAAAGATGCTGTGTTCTCCATAATACAAGTAATATATGATGAATGAAAATATAATATTAGCATTTTAATTGAATGAAATTATTTAAATTGTACTTTCTCATAAACAAACATTATATTCTTTATGTTGCCCTATATTTCATAGCATATTTTAGTGGTAAATAATGCTGCAATTTATTCTTTGTAAATAATTAATTTACAAAATAAAAATATTAATTCTTATTATCTAATGTATTATTTAATGCACTACTAAATATTATTTAAATATTGTCTATACAGAAATTATTACATAAAAAAAATATGAAATTTACAGGTGCCAAAAACATTGACAAATTTTGCGAATTGTCGTTGCGTCGTGATCCATTACTAATGCCGATATTTCATGAACCTTGCCGTTCATTTCGTCAGAGGGAGGAGTGCAATGAACTGCTTCCCTGGAAGATTCTTTTTATATAAATTCTATTAAGGGAAAGACGTTTGGGGACGTTATAGTCCATGTCTCTGTTTAAATTATCTGGATATTTTTGGATTTTTCTAGAGCCTCCCTTCTCCCGCCCCAAATATCTCTTCTTTATAGAGTTTATATAAATCCATTCTCCGGAGGAACAATTCAGTAATGCTATTCACCCTGATGAAGTGAACGGAGTTCATAAAACGTATTAACGGATCGCGACACGGTGATAATCCACAAATCCTTTGGCACTTTTAAAGAAAATACCCATAAAAACCTCAAAAATATTATCAAAAATATGGAATACAATGAGACTTTATATATTAATGTAAATAATATAAAAATGCTTCGTCATAATCATACATGAAAAAATTATTGGCGGAATGTACAGAGAAAATTGAGATATAACATTTAACATAATTTTGCAAGTCTTAGATAATCTAGATTGTTGCTTATAATGGTTTATAAATTGCAGCTATCGCATTATCGTAAATATCGTATTATTTTATTAAGTACAAGATGAACATATAATATAGACTTTTTGATATTTTGCGCAACAATTCAAATGGCTGTGTAAAATCTGAAGTGACAACAAATAAACAACGTTATGGCTGAGATAAAAGTGCACTTCTATTCATTCTGATACATTAAAACATCAAATGGTCACGTGTTAATATTCTTTCCTTTATTGATTTTTTTTTCTTTTGTTACTTTTTCAGAATGTTTTATATAATGATATTCGTTCGTATTTAATTCTCAGTAACAATATATATAACATGAAAATTCATTGACAATGTCTTCAAAAACAGAAGCAAATTTATCAATTTAAATATGAATTTCATTCTAAATATTTTAAGTATGAATTCTAATGTGTCGCATATATTTTTAATCTTTTGTTGTATGGTAATATTTTATATTTATTATATGTTTATTGAACAATATCTCTCACGGAATATATCATTTTTTTTTAATATCAATGTAGACATTAATTTTATTTTTTTTCTTTTAATATCCTTATCTTTTATACAACAAATATGGATTAGAGAGACGAAATTAAGAAAGTAATTTGATGAGATCATTTTGCTTACCTTTCTTCCCTGCTTCGCTCTCTATATTCACGATCTCTTTCACGTTCGCGTTCTCTTTCCCGGCTGCGTGAACGTTCTCTTGGATATGGTTCACTGTAATAACGTTCTCTGTCCCTATCACGATCTCTTTCTCTTTCGCGATCACGCTCTCGATCACGCTCTCGTTCACGATCTCTGCTACGCTCACGGTATTCACGATCCCGACTTCTGGATCGTTCACGTCGTCTTCTATGACTGCGTTCTCTATCACGCGAACGCGAACGCTCTGTAAGAAAATTCGTTATCTGTGAGAGGGACGACACAATCAATTTTAAAACAAAGATAGAATAATATATTTACAGAGAGAAAAGATTTTTATAACTTAATATTTTAAAATGTAAAAGAGTATATATTTTTCTATGAATTATATTTATCGCTTTTTCTTTCCTTAATGCTATAAATTTTAAAAACTACAATTCTGACACTTTTCAACAGCAGAATTGATTATAAATAAGGTAATTTCACGCAATTTATTTAACTTACCTCTACGTCCGGAACCATAGCTTTTGGTCTCGACACCACGTAAAGTGTCTTGGAGGGAACTGATCAAAATTTTGCATCTGTCATCTGCAGCTACCTTGGATTGCTTTATCAGCGAAATGGCAGTTACCAAGGTCTCTATGGCACTTGCATATTCGCCTGCTGCGGCATCAGATACTGCTCGCGCGATTGCGGATGAGGATACTGTACGATTACGACCCATTATTTCTTCAAATTCTTGTTCGGTGAGTGGCGGAGGACCTTCAGGACGATGATCAGGCCCGGGAGCTCCATAAGGAGCCTATAAAATACAGGAACACATAAAAACAATATAAAAAATTGTATCAAATTTTATCTATTTTCATATATAAATATTTCCTGAATAAAAAGTATTTACGAATCTATAAAATCTTGCTCCTAATTGTAATACAGACAAATTTGCGAAGAACCTATTTGAAACAGTAATTAAATCAAAACATGACTATTAAAATTTAATCTATGTTAGAAACAAATTATTCATTAATTGATTAAATTTTTAATTACGGTTAAATTAAACATGTTTAAACATGCTAATAAGACAATACTTGTGCACTTGGTGGCCCATAACCATGTGGTGGTACATGTGGCGGTCCGTGAGATTGTCCATGAGGGGGTCCATGAGGAGGACCATGAGGCGGGCCATGAGGCGGTCCATGTGGTGGACCATGAGGCGGACCAGGAGGTCCCGGTGGATGTTGACCGGGATGTTGATGAGGTGGTCCTTGCGGAAAGAATGCGGGATTGACATGAGGTGCTGGGCCACCCGGTGGTCCTTGAGGAGGACCTTGTGGTGGTCCACCATGTCCTGGAGGCGGTCCGCCTGGACCTAACAATATACTTGATAAATACTTCAAATAATATTTAATATTAAATATTAAATATTTAATATTTATTGTTTGTCGAACATAAATAAATGTTTCGTGAATATAAACCACAGATTTCTATATGCATTATTAGACTGTTACATTCTGTTCAACGAAAAATTTACCACTCTTCACGCATAGAAAACAGGTAAAGTGGAAATGGATTCTATATCGTATACGTAAGTGTAGGCTTAGAAAATTGAACGAGTGAAGTAATCACTTGAAATAATCTCCACTTTGTCGTCTCTTATTCGAAAGATGATAAAGCTCTCGTTGAAAAGAACATAACTTCTTATAATAAACAATGGATTTAGATCGTACGATCGTTTTGCGATCGCATGCATAGGCACGATAATCCTGAAGAAATGCAGTATGGACCAACTACAGATTTCTGTATTATAAGTCTACGGGACCAACAGACGTGCAGATGTGCGTCACATGGTGCATCTCTCGGTATGTGTGTAATAATAGGAATTGGAATACTTTTTCAAAAGTTAGCAATACTATATAAAAAAAATCTGTACTATAAACACACAAGATGGATAATAAATTATGTAAATAATAAATAAAAGTAAATTCTATTTCAAAATCGAATTACTTGAAATATTTCGTTAATGTTGTTTTTTTATCAAGTATATTGAATTTTTCAATAATGAGTAACAATATTCAATCAAATTCAACAAAATATACAATACGCAAATATGGTGAAATAAAACACACAGTGATGTTTACTAGTAATACTAAAAATCAGTAGTAATCATACAATTTTTTATTATTTCAAATTACTCCTTTGTTGGAGAAATAATCCTTTGAAACACCTTGCACCTAAATGATTCTGTCAAATCAATTTCCCTCAATATCATGCATCTCACAATATAGCGAATAATTCATTAATAACATTTGTAACATTGAACAAGCAAGTAGCTCACCACCCATAGAACCTGGAGGAGGTCCTCTCTGTGGTGGGCCTTGGCTAGGCTGCGGCCCTTGCATATGTTGATGTTGAGGGAAACCTGGTGGTCCCTGAGGCCCATGATGCATTCCTATGCACATATTGAACAATCTCATCAGTAATATCAATTTGCTATTAGCAAATTGAAAAATGACATAGTACTACTACTATTACTTCGCCACATTTTTGCTTGTAAGTGTCTATCATCTCTTTGTTATTTTTTTTTTCTATCCTTTACTCAATCATGCAAAAAAATAGAAGCAGTCAAGATGTTTCAGAGGAGTAATCAATTTTAAAGGTTTTGGGTTCTAAATGAAGTTTTTTTATAGCAAACGAAACTTTCCAGAGAACAGCAAAAATCTAAGCACGAACCTGGTGGTCTATTCCATTCAGGACGAGGCTGCGCTCCTCTGGGATCTCCTGGAGGTCCACCAGGATGTCCAGGAGGACCACGTGGAGGGCCTTGACCAGGTGGTCCAGGTGGGCCACCATGAAATTGCTAAATGAGGACAAATGAAAGTTCTAATTTATTCTATCATAATTATATGGATAGTTATTGTCTAAACCTTCACAAGACAAATAATTTCATAATTAAAGAACAAGGAACAAGTTTATAAATAATAAAATAAAACATTGGCATTACTTTGTAAAATTAATATTATATGAAATTTATTTAAATATAACTATTAATACGTACTAAAGTTTAACAAAGAACATTTCAATATTTTCTTAAAAATTTAACATTTATATAAATTTATTGGGTATTACAATGTCTAATAAATTTATATGTTTTTAGAAAAATAATCAACATTTTCTTTATCAAGGAATGATAAATATTCAAATGAATGATAGTCGATTTAGATATCCCATTGTCATTTCTAAAAGATTTATTGAAAAATTCTGTCTCATGTGCATAAAACCCCCATCCTCGTATCATTAAAAGGGATATCTTGTTCAGTTAGCATTAGTATTTTAAGCAGGATAAAGTGTCCTTGCTTAATTTTGTTTTTGCACAAAAATGTATTGTTACATTAAAAATAAAAATAATAGGAACAACCAATGACTTTGACTTTGGCATATGATATCAAGATATGATTCTGAACACCGTTTAAAAAGTCGTCAGTCAGACCTTGGAAATGCAAGTGTTGGCAAAATCGTAACTTTAAAATCTCATAACTAAAGAAAATACTTAATAAAAATAACATTGTTGTAGTGTTTTAAAAAGCTTAAAGTCAACTACAAGAATATGTAGTAAAAAATATGTAATAAAAGTCCGCCCCGTATATACAGGAAATGGAAGTAATGCCGTTACTTTCCATCATTATTCTGTTATAACGATTTTTTATAATGAATTTTATAACGAATTTTTATGACTGCAAGAATTGGAAAGTTACTCGATCATTACTTGTAACGAGTTGAAAAAGTTATTGAAAAAATTAACTTGGCATTTGTAACTTTTTATTCATTGTAATTCATATTCGTATTCATTGTAATGTTACTCGTTACAAATTATTTTTTCAATAAGCAAACGCGTAAGTTACTTTTCAAAGTGACTTTCTCAACCGTAGCACAATCTCAGCATTTAGTTATCATTATAAAAAGTTGCAACATTATTATCAAATTGTTTTTATAAAAAATAACAGAAAAAATAACGAAATAGTAATTTTTCTCTATATATGTGCACATGCACGCGCACACATATAATCATTCTAAATAACCAGTTATTTATATTTTCTCTTGATGTCAGTTTAATTAAAAAAGAAAATTCTTTTATTCAGAATTGAGATTCATTTTATTCAGAATCAGAGATATCATAAACTACTTTTTCTAGTCGTTATCTTAATTATTTTTCTAGACATCCTTTATACCAAAAAGTGGGAACAATCGTTGATTTAATTTAATTCTTTCTTTGTCCCACTCTGTTTATCATCAAGAAAATTTCGAATTAATAATTAAAATTCTTTTAAACAAGATATCCACTGGAACTCATATTCTCTGAAATCAAAAATAGGTCAAAAAAATTTAAATGGAATGATCAGGATAATATAATGGAGAAATAATGAAGATAAAATTAATCACAAGTTTTTTTACAATCCTCTTTATAACACTTTTATCAGAAAAGATCAAAAAATTTTTTAAAAGACTCCTTAATACACATGGCATATAAAGGGATTAATAATTTTAGGGGGGGTTCATAAAGACGTTCGTCCCAAGCTATCTCACACAGACGTTGTATATAAAATTGATTATCGAGAAAAATCATATACGGGCTAAAGGTAGACGTTTGAAGACGCATAAGTGAGCATAGGAATCACATAAATTGAAACACTATACAGCATTCCGTAATAATAGAACACAGATTTAGTCATCAATATGATTTTGATTGGGAAAATGTCAAGATATTAGAAAGGTACTTAATAAAAGACTGATTTCAAAAGCAATCTATATAAAGCAAAATAGAGTTTGAATTTATAGAATACGTATTCTTTAGATCCATTATACATTACATACATTTTTTACTGATAAATTCTTTCGAGCCTCATTTTATATATTCACTTATTTATACAAATTCAATTTCGTAATTAAAATTTTTTTAACTTATGTATAATATAATAAAAATAATTGATTGAATATGAAACAAACTATAAAAAGTAAAATCGAAAAAAAATTATATCATTTATCTATGGAATAGGTAACTGGCTTCTGAAAGATCTCTAGTGCAACTGTTTACCCATAAGATATATAAATGCAAAACATAAACCTATACTATGACTTAAACTTTAAACCTTCATGATTATTTACAGTAGGCATGCATTAAACGATTTTTTTTTAAGAAACTATGCAGATCTATAAATCTCAGTACGTCTTCTAACAAATTGATCTCGCAAGCTTCGTGATTATTTTATCAAAATAATTAAAAAGCATTTGAAATGTTTATTAATCATAAGATTTTAACACAGTTTAAGGATATGTTAAAAATTATAATTTAAAGTTATTATATACATACACATGCACACCACGAAAAAATTTCCAAAATAACATAATTTTCTACAGCAATTATTGAAATAGAATATTAAATACCATTTATACAATGCAAATTCCTTTTTTTTTATATAATCGATTTCGAATAAATACTGTTACACCTGTTCCGTATTGATCGTGAGTATTGTAGAGTCGCCAGTAGAGAAAATAACAAACGAGTTTCTAAAGTAACAAGTCATCGTTTGTCTAACGGACGAGTTGAGTTCGAATGAATTGTCGACTTGCCCGCGTTCAATTCTGCTTTATATTTCTATATACATTGTTGTTTATTAAAGAGAGTTTCGTTCATAAATGTATTCTTTTATTTCTGCGAGTTCGGAAGTGCACGAATGCAACGCGCGAACGAAATTGTGAGATTATGAGTTTGACTCCTGAGCGTAATAATATATTATATTTTGATATATATTTAAGTTTATACCTTTCTAAATTTATATTTATATTTTTTAAATAAGTTTTTGTTAGAGATAGCATTCCATATTCTAAGAGATTTTTTTAAAAAGAGTTAATAAAATTCATATTTTATGTCTCTCTCTCTCTCTCTCTCTCTCTCTCTCTCTCTATATATATATATATATATATATATATATATATCTTTGTTGCAATGTTTAGCGCTCAAGATGTTTTTATATTAATATGAGTAAATTTATATGCGCCCTGAGTGTACAAATTTTGCTATAATTTCATGAAATTTAACAGCATGTATAATTAAACACAATGCTAAATAAAATGATAGTCCAATGTTCAAAACATATTTTGTCTGTTAAAGAATATAGAAAAATCTGCTTATGATACATACCATTCCCGGAGGTCTATGCTGGCCAGGGCCTGGTCCAGGTGGACCCTGCTGAGGAGGACCACCTGGTCCACTAGGTCCTCGAGGTGGTCCCGGAGGACCATTCGGACGAGGTCCATTCCAAGGTCCTTGCTGATAGCCAGGTGGTGGGCCTTGATTAGGATGGCCCGGCAACGGATGATGCGGGCCTGGTCCTGGCCCTAATGGCGGACCATGCATACGTGGTGGAACTTGTTGACCTGGTCCACCGGGACCTGGTGGGCCCATTCCAGGTGGCGGCATCCTTTGTGGTCTTACACCCTGCGGAGGACCCATCATCATTCGAGGACCATGATTTTGTTGTGAATGTTGAGGATGTTGAGGGTGTTGGGGATGCTGTTGATGAGGTGGCATTGGTGGCTGATGTTGATGTGGGTTATGAGGACGTTGACTCTGACTCTGTTGCGGAGCCGGAGCAGGTCGCGTCTTACACTGTGACTCAAACTGAGAACACATAAAAAAAGATTGTTGTGAAGTTTCACGTGTATCCGCTATTGTGGATATCGTAGCGTACTATATTTGTCAAAAAGTAGAAGCGTTACTTGTTACTTTTCATCATTACCTTGTTATAATAACTGTCTGGTAATGACATTGCAAATTTTTTATGGCAATAATGGTAACAGAGAAAAATTAATTGTTACTAGTAATAGATTGGAAAAGTTATTCGTTACTGGAAAAAAAAAACTTGTTATTTGTGACGAGTTACTTTTATTCGTTATGAATAAAGTAATACTTTTATTTCGTAATGAATAAAGTAATATTGCATCGATGAGTTACAACAAATTACTTTATTCAGTACATAACGTGTAATGGTGACGAGTTACTTTTCTTTCAAAATGACATTTCTAACTTTAGCACAACTTTAGTTAGTTATCGTTACAGTCATAAAACATTGCAACGTCACTATCAAATCATTAAAAGTAACAGTAAAAATAACGGCGTTATTATATTTCCACTCCCTGCTATTTGTGTATGCTGCGACACTAATTTATGTACTTTCTTTTTACATCACAATGCACAATGATACATACTTGATTGAGGGCTTGCTTGGTAGGGAAAGTTACTACAGGATTCTGTCCGTGCAATTCTTTCTTGGGCAGCCTTTCCATGCATATTCTCATACTTTGCTCTGAGCCCAATGATATTACACAGAAACCTTTAGACTGACCATTGGCACGATTCTCGAAGAATTTTACTTCCGCAAAGTCAGTGACACCGATACTTTGAACAGCATCAGTTATATCTTGATCACTTGTCCACTAAAAGTACAATTTGTTATTAATTTTCAATAAAATAGTAAAATATTAAACAAGAAAGCTTGCTTTTTCAAAAAAGCAAAAAAACATTTTATTAAAATTTAAATATTGTGTAATAAAAATATAAAAAAGACTTTGTTTATATTACAGAACATCATAGATAGGAAACAGAAGAAAATATATTAAAGTATAAAAAATAAAGTATAAAATAAAGTATAAAAAATATTAATCAAACAAAATGTGTCATATCTATATGTAGTTCTTTTGTTGTATAGTATATTATCATAAGATTTTCTTTATGTTACACACTGAAAGTAAACATTACATTATAAATGATAGAATGAAAAGAAATCTTTAATGTTGGAATTAAATTTGTGCACATGTATATACCCATGTCAAATTGCCAACATATAATTGGTGTCGTCTACCAATTTGATTTGGTTGTATATTATTGCCAAGTTGATGATAAGGCGCGTTGCCATTAGTTTCTTCGCTTGGTGATGTAGTGTCACCACCACCTTCTCCAGTATTTCCAGAAGAGACGCCGCCATTACCACCTGCTGGGGCGGCAATTACGTCATCATAAAGATCAACGCCATCTCCAGCAAATTCGTCCTGAAACAGATATATGAACGAGCACAATAGTAATAAAAATACAATGTGAACCGTTTAAATTATATTATGTTGGAAGAAACGCATAATGTTACAATGATATTAAACAGTAATTTTGATTGTAGTTTAGATGATAAGCAGACTAATCAACAAATGATATATAATGAATTTTACAATATTTATTTAATACACGCACACACATGTATCAAATATGTTACAGTCAAAGTGCAAAAGAATTCTAGAGAATACAGATAAAAAGTACAATACAATACAATACAAATAATATTAGTCTATGCTTATTTCTTTATGATGATCATTATTCAAGCTATGTATAACTGTTGTGTTTACCCAAGAAAAGCTTAATTAAATGTTTTATTAGAAAATGTTTCTTTGAAAAAAAGAAATGCATCGTCAAATTTATAACATCGTATTGAGATCATCTTGTTATTTGAGCATTAAATAAGATAAGCAGAAATCACAAAATAATATAAGAATCAAGTGACGCCAATTTAAAACAATTACATTTGAAAATTCTCAAAATTTAAAATAATGTTCGATATAACAGCATGATCTCAAGACACTTATGTAAGAACCCAATATATATATATATATATATATATATATATATATATATATATATATATATATATATATATATATT
>Ga0157364_1004985_pt1 | contig 13388 bp, 5 predicted proteins | sample AttsexASBM2_FD_111476 | JGI IMG/M metagenome (GOLD analysis project Ga0157364, IMG submission 111476) | Fungus gardens microbial communities from leaf cutter ant in Ribeirão Preto, State of São Paulo, Brazil - Atta sexdens ASBM2 | ecosystem: Host-associated > Fungi > Mycelium > Unclassified ... | reverse complement strand
TTTAAACTGTAATATTGCCCATTTCCAACCAAAATATCGGCCAATTCGGGAAAAAAAATCGACAAATTTCAACTAAATATGGACGTTATATTGGAAAATTGATAAATTCTGATAAAAAAGTGCGTAAATTCCGGGCAAAATCTCCATCGATTGGGATTCAAATTTGGACATTAATCTGGAATATTGACCATTTCAGATAAAAAAATATGCCAATTCTTGCCATAAAATCGACTGATACCTGACAAAATTTGAACATTAAACCGTAAAATTGTCCTATTCCGATTAAAATACTGGCTAATTCCGGCATTAAAATCGATCTATTTCAAACAAAATTTGGAACTTATATTGGAATATTGATAAAATTAGATAAAAAAATGCGTCAATTCCGGGCAAAATATCGATGAAATGTGATTCAAATTTGGACATTAATCTGAAATACTCACTATTTCAGATTAAAGATATGCCAATTCTTGTCAAAAAATCGCCTGGAACCTGACAAAGTTTGAACATAAACCGTAAAATTTTCCATTTCCAACCAAAATATCGGCCAATTCGGGGAAAAAAATCGACAAATTTCAGATAAATTTGGACGTTATATTGGAAAATTGATAAATTCAGATAAAAAAGTGCGTCAATTCCGAGCAAAATATCGACCAATGGGGTTCACATTTGGACATTAATCTGAAATACTGACCATACAGATAAAAAAATATGCCAATTCTTGTCATAAAATCGACTGGTACCTGACAAAATTTGAACATTAAACCGAAAAATTGTCCATTTCCAACCAAAATATCGGCCAATTCCAGCAAAAAAATCGATAAATTTCAGATAAATTTGGACGTTATATTGAAAAATTGAGTAAAAAAATATGCCAATTCTTGTCAAAAAATCGATTGATTCCTGACAACACTTGAACTTTAAACTGTAAAATTGTCCATTTCCAACCAAAATATCGGCAATTCCGGCAAAAAAATCATTAAATTTCAGACAAATTTGGACGTTATATTGAAAAATTGATTAAATCAGAACAAAAAATGTGTCAATTCCGAGCAAAATATCGACCAATTGGGGTTTAAATTTTGACATTAATCTGAAATACTGACCATTTCAGATAAAAAAATGCTAATTCTTGTCAAAAAATCTAATACCTGACAACATTTTAATTTTAAATTGTAAAATTGCCTTATCCGATTAAAATGTCAGCCAAAGGATCTACCAATATCCGACAAAATTTCGACTTTAAACTGATAGAATGATCATTTCTATTAAAAAAATATGCCAATTCCGGCCAATAAATCGAACAAATCGGGCCCGAATTTGAACATTAATCAAAAAAATTGAATATTTCTATTAAAAAAATATGCCAATATCGGACAAAAAATTGATTAATATCAGTAAAAATTTGGATGTTAAACTAAAAATTGACAAATTCAGATCAAAAAATGGGTAAATTCAGAACAAAATATCAGTTATATCGAGATGAATTTGAACATTAATCTTAATTCTGACCATTTCAGATAAAATGGTATGACAATTCTTGTCAAAAAATCGACTAATATCAGACAAAATTTGAACATTAAACTTTATAATTTCCGATCAAAATATCGGCCAATTCCGGCAAAAAAATCAACAAATTTCAAACAAATTTGGACATTATATCGGAAAATTGAGTAAATCAGAATAAAAAATGTGTCAATTTCGAGCAAAATATCGACCAATTGAGGTTCAAATTTGGACATTAATCTGTAATACTGACCATTTCAGATAAAAAAATATGCCAATTCTTGTCAAAAAATCATCTAACACCTGACAACATTTTAATTTTAAACTGTTGTCTTGTTTAAAATTGCCTTTTCCGATTAAAATATCAGTCAAAAGATTGACCAACATCCGACAAAATTTAGACGTTAAACTGATAAACTGATCATTTCTATTAAAAAAATATGTCAATTCCGCCCAAGAAATCGAACAAATCGGGCTCATATTTGGACATTAATCAAAATTGAATATATTAAAAAAATATGCCAATATCGGACAAAACATCGACCAATCTCAGTAAAAATTTGGATGTTAAACTAAAAATTGACAAATTTGGATAAAAAAATGGGTAAATTCCGGGCAAAATATCGTCCAACAACCAGAAAATTTGTCATTACACAGAAAAATTGACAATTTCTATTAAATAAATTGACTAATTCCAATGTGAATGTCGAATAATTTGGGAACTAATTTGCACTTTAATTCGGAAAATTGAATGTTTCTATTCAATGTCTGGTCAATTTTCCAATTTATTCTTTATATTTTTTCCTGAATTGATCGGTTTTTCTATCGTAATTGCAGATGTATTTAATGGAAATGGTCAATTATCATTTTGATGTTAAAATTTTGTCTGATATTGATCGATATTTCGGCCAGAATTGGCATATTTTTTTAATAGAAATACATAATTGTTCATATTAATGTCCAAATTTGGTCCAGAATATATGCCAATTCCGGCCAAAATATCGAATATTTTGGCCGGAATTGGCATTTCTTTAAAATAGAATTGGTCAATTTGTAGATCTATGTCCAAATTTTATCCCCAATTGGTAGATATTTTGCCTGAAATTGACGCATTTTTTGATCTGAATTTGTAAATTTTTCAATATAAGGTCCAACTATTGGTTGAGATTGGTCGATTTTTTAGCCGGAATTGACAGATATTTTAATCAGAAATGGATAATTTTGAAGTTTAATGTGCAAATTTTGTCTGGTATTATTCGATTTTTTGAGAAGAATTATCGTACTTTTTTATCTGAAATGGTCAGTATTTCAGATTAATGTTCAAATTTGTCCAGAAATTGTCGATATTTTGCCCGGAAATTACTAATTTTTCGATCTGAATTTGTCAATTTTTAGTTTATCCATATTTGTCTGATATTGGTCGATTTTTTTGGCCGGAATTGGTATATTATTTTAATAGAAATGGTCAATTTTTCATTTCAACGTCCAAATTTTGTTTGATATTGGTCGATTTTTTTACCAATTTTTTAATTGGAAATAGTCAATTTTTCCGTTTAACGTCCATATTTTGTATGGTATAAGTCGACTTTTTTTGACAAGAGTTGCATATTTTTTTATCTGAAATGGTCAATATTTCAGATTAAGTTCCTAATTTGTTCTCTGATCTGAAATGGTCTATACTTTGGCCCGAATTGACCGATTTTTTTATCTGAATTGATCAATTTTACAGTTGTACGTCCAACCAAATTTCGTCTGATATTGGTCGATTTTTTAGCCGGAATTGGCTTTAATAAGAAATTGACAATTTATAGTTTAACGTCCAAATTTTGTCTGGCAATGGTCAATTTTTTGTCTGAAATTGACCGATATTGTTAAAAAAATTAATTAGGTTAGATAGTTTTAATAGAATATGGTAAGGTAAGGATAAAAGTTTAAGTTTTAAAATAATGCGGCAATAGGGGAAGTTGGGATTTTTTAAGAATGTGATTTAAGTAATTATTAGTAATTACTACTTGTGGGGAAAAATAAAGAAATTTGTAAAGAAATAATAAATTTTCATATTTTATAGTTTAGAGCACGAGGGTAAGAAATAAGAAATAAGTTATAATAAGGATTTGACTAATAAGGACATATGGATTCTCAATTAATATGGCGTCTATCTAAGTTTAGAGAAATGTATTAATAAATATTCAAAATATTAGTTCATTAAATAGGATTATACATGGAAGGATGGGTGTAGATAGATTTAGAATATTGTAATATAAAATTAAAATTGATTTAGTAAGGGCAATTACTAAAGTTTATTAGGGATAGACCGGAGAGTAGCATAAGGAAGTACCATTCTGATTAAATATGAGTATGTGTGACTAAATGATTTGCAGGAGTAAAATTATCAGGATCTCTGAATATATAAGGGTATTGAAGGATAATAGGAAAAAAATATATATTATATTAAGTGTACAACTTTGCTTCCGCCGTTTTTTTTCCGAAATTCGTGGCTTTATTGTAAAAAACTGATTATACATTTATGATTCAAAGTATTGTCCATCGCTTGTCTACTTTCTCCCATCTTTCGGGTAGCGTACGAATCCTGCGTTAAAAAAACTGGTCATCTTTTGAGGCTATCCACGAATCGATACAATTTTTTATTTCTTCATAAGACCGGAAGTGCTGATCAGCCAGGCCGTGTGTCATTGATCGAAACAAGTGATAGTCAGAGGGAGCAACGTCTGGAGAATACAGCGGGTGGGGTAGTACTTCCCATTTCAACGTTTCCAAGTATGTCTTGACCACTTTCGCAACATGGGGCCGAGCATTATCATGCTGCAAAATCACTTTATCGTGTCTCTCGTTGTATTGCGGCCGTTTGTCTTTCAATGCTCGGCTCAAACGCATCAATTGCGTTCGATATCGATCGCATGTGATTGTTTCAGTCGGTTTTAACAGTTCATAATACACTACGCCGAGCTGGTCCCACCAAATACAGAGCATGATCTTGGAGCCGTGAATATTCGATTTGGCCGTTGACGTCGAAACATGGCCGGGAACTCCTCATGATTTTCTGCGCTTGGGATTATCGTAATAAACCCATTTTTCGTCCCCAGTCACAATGCGATGCAGAAATCCCTTCCGTCTTTGCCTTTCAAGCAGCTGTTCACAAGCAAATAAACACCGTTAAACATCTCTCGGCTTCAATTCGTTCGGCACCCAATTTCCTTGCTTCTGAATTATTCCCATGGCTTTGAGGCATTTTAAAATGGCTTGTTGAGTCACTCCCAATAATCGTGCCAATTCTTCTCGATTTTGACACGAGTCTTGCTCAAGTAATGCCTCCAATTCTGCATCTTCGAAAACCTTCTCTCTTCCACCGCTATGACGGTCTTCGATGTCAAAATCAGCGTTCTTGAAGCGTTGAAACTGCTCACGACGTTCTTTCTAATAGCGGCCTCATCATAAGTATTTGAGAGCATTCGATGAGCCTCAGCCGCAGATGTCTTCATATTGAAGAAAAAATTAAAACCTCCCGCAAATGACGAGAATTTGGCTCGTAAACTGACATTTTCAATCGAGAATAACTTTATGATGCAGATACAAATCGATTAATATTTCTAGGGGGTTATGTTGACAGATGCTCAAGTTTATTGTATGACGTCTATGATCTATTTATTTCGACCACCACTTACCGCTAAAGCCATCTATAGGAAAACGGCGGAAGCGAAGTTGTACACCTAATATGTCACTTAGACCTTGAATGAGGCTAATATTATACTGAATTATAAATTACTTAAATAACCCATTTAACCCATCCGGAACTTCTTTTATACTAATACCATTATACTAATACCATTTATAGTTATTAGGTGTACAACAACGGCCGCAATACAACGAGAGACACGATAAAGTGATTTTGCAGCATGACAATGCTCGACCCCATGTTGCGAAAGTGATCAAGACATACTTGGAAACGTTGAAATGGGAAGTCCTACCTGACCCGCCGTATTCTCCAGACGTTGCTCTCTCTGACTATTACTTGTTTCGATCAATGGCACACGGCTTGGCTGACCAGCACTTCCGGTCTTATGAAGAAGTAAAAAATTGGATCGATTCGTGGATAGCCTCAAAAGATGATCAGTTTCGACGCGGGATTCGTACGCTACCCGAAAGATGGGAGAAAGTAGAGGCCAGCGATGGACAATACTTTGAATCATAAATGTATAACCAGTTTTACACAATAAAGCTTCAAATTTCAGAAAAAAACGGCGGAAGCAAAGTTGTACTAATATGACAATCTCGCTCTTTATGCTACTCGGTTCATTCTTTAGGCTTTGATTGCATTCACTTTTATAATAAAGTTAATTCTGTGATATGCAATGATGTGATTCAAACATAATAGGTTATTAATACTTTGAAGCATTTCTATGTCATTAACTTCAGTGGCATAAGATTCAATTACATTTACGAAATTATCATTTTCTGAACTGTGTAAACGTTACTAATGTCCAGTATGTTTCTTCCACTTCTTATTACAATACAAATTATATACAATACAAATTATATTTTCTCTGTTTCTTCATTAATATTTGTAATATTAAAAAAGAAAATTAATCGATTGAATAAAAAATAAGTTAAAATTGAATTTAAAATATTTATTTACAAATAAAAGGAATCTAATTTTAATATATTCGTATTCAATAAAGATGCAAATATATAAATTATATTATAATAGTATATTAAATACATTAATAAATAATAATAAGGCTCTATGAATATAAAACAATGTAGTCGAAAGAAGAACAAAGAGCCAGTAATGTAGCAAAGAACTTTAATTTAAGTTAAATCATAAATTTCATATATAATAACAATTACGATTGACAAAAACAAACTTTTCGACTCCGTTCGAATTTCATTTTCAATGTTGTCATAATATTTAAACATCGCTATAAACCTTTCTAAAATATTGTTTTCTGATTACTTTGATCTCTGATATAAATGACTCGCTGTTACACGAAATGAAGAATACGGGTTTAAAATTATAATGAGTTTTGTAATACCATGTATATTTTTGGTTTATATATTACGGCAACATTGAAAATGACTCGAGCGGAGTCAAAACGTTAATTTTTATTCAATTATAATTGTTGTTTCAATTATAATTGTTATATGAAATTTATGATTTAATTTAAATTATAGTTAAATACATTATTTGAAAAATTGCTTTAATAGTAGGAAAATTATTATTCATGTGTATTGTAAGCATTATTCTACTGGAATAATAAAAAAAGCTTGAATAAAAAAACTTTTTAATATATTTATTTACAAAAGTAGGCTGTTTATTAACCAAATGTAACCCGTTTCCTATGCAAGCAAACGAAGTATAATGCAACATAGTTCAATACTTTACCAGGTAAATATGAAACCGAAATTTTTTTATAGAAAATACACGTTACACTGCATGAAAATGATAAAAAATATTTTATTCGAGTATTGCCCATCAGTAGCTATACATTTTTTCCTATTTAATAATTTGTGGATGCCACGCCAAAAAAATTGCTCTTTTGGGCCAAACCAGTCATCTAGCCATTTTCGTAAGAAGTGAAGCGCTGCAGAGCAAGTGCGTGTCCCATCGATGCAAATAAATGGTAATCGGACGGAGCCAAGTCTGATGAGTAAGCCGCATGCGAAAGTATTTCCCAACCAAATGCGTCAATCGTTTCTTTGACCAGTTTTGCTGTGTGTGATGCATTATCATGAGGCAAAATCACTGTTGCTTTTTTTGATATTCCGGTCGTTTTTCACACAAAACTTGATTCAAATTGATCATTTGTTGTCGGTAGCGTTCAGTATTAACGGTTTTGCCAGATTTTAGCAGCTCATAATAGATCACACCTTTCTGATCCCACCAAACATAGAGCATTGTCTTCTGTAGCGATTTAGCCTTGCAGTCGATGTCAATGTTTCGCCTGGAGTAACCCATGATCTTTTACGCTTAGGATTCTCAAAATATATCCACTTTTCACCAGTCACAATTCGATGGAGAAATGACTTTCTTTTGTACCTGGCGAGCAGTATTTTGCAAGTGGTTTTTCGGTTTTCCTGCTGTTTTTCATTCAGTTCATGTGGAACCCATTTTCCCATCTTCTGGATCTTTCCCATGGATTTCAAACGTATGGAGACAGTTTCTCGTGTCACATTCAATTGATCCGCGAGTTGTTGAGTTTGAGCGTCATTCTCATCTAACAATGTTTGCAATTCGCTGTCTTCAAACTTTTTTGGTGGTTTTCCACGTTCTTCGTTTCTCAAAATCGTCACTTTTGAATTTTTTAAACCACTCAAAGCACTGTGATTTACCAAGAGCATGCTCACCGAATAAGCTTCGACAAGCATTCGATGCGATTCTGCAGCAATTTTCTTCAAATGGTAACAAAAAATCAATGCTGTCCGCAAATCGTAGTTTTCAGGCACAAAATTCGACATGTTCAACGCTATTATAAACTATACTGTGGTATGAACCTTGTTATCTAAACCATTATATTCTCAAACAAAATAAAATATATAATAAATATAATCAAATAAAATATCTTTTGAAACTCTTTTAAGACTTTAAATAATGAAAATATACAACAAATAGGAAATAAAGCTTGACCTTAAATGGTCAAGCTGAATCTATAGTGCTTAAATAATTCGGTGTGAATTTATATACTACATATCCAATCTTAAATATCCAATTGTAAATTCGCAATATCTGTAATTATCTAGTTTTAAGATGTTTATCATCAGTTTATTAAAATTTTTCCAAGATGCTTGTGAACATCAATATTATTAAAATTATTTATTAATTGAATTTGTGATATTATTATTTATTCTACAATAGTTCTAAGATTGTGTTTCAAGATTAAAAATTTCCCATTTGTTGTAAAACATATTATATTAACATTTAAATTTCGAAAGAATTAAATGTTAATTTTATTTTATTTAAATATTATAGAGCAACTTCAAGTTCCTCGGCTATTTTTGAAGTAAATATATATCTATATATTATAATATTAAGTTATAATAATATTATAATATATAATATATAATATATATATAATAATATTAAGTTATCATATAAAATTATATTTTAAAAAATGTCTATAAATTCATATCAGTTAATTTTCGAAATATTTATTTACTCCAAACTCTTGTGAAAGTAAGACTGAAAGGGATGAAGTGCACTTCTCTCAGACTTTGTTCGTCCGCTTTCCATTAAATTTAAGTATTTTATGTTGCGATTGATATTTTTAAAAAATTTTATTTCACTAACGTCAATAAAAGCTTTTTGTACTTATCTTGAAACAAAATAAAGTTTTAAACATATATAATTTTGTAGAATTATAATGTGTATTTAAATATTTTATGTATTATATAATAAAATATTTAAATACAATTTACAAAATTCTTAAAAGCAAAAATTGATATTCCCTTACCTTTTTCAACATTAATCTGCATTAAAGATTTTCTATGTTTTTTTACCGTAAATTTTCTGTAACACTGAGCATGATAACCTCGGATCTTATTTTGAATTGACACGCTTAATAAAACACATAAAATGAAACGATCAAATTACTCGACGATAATGACACAACTATTGTTTTCAAATCAAGATAATCGTTATTGAAAGATGGGGACCTTTATTATACTTCAAACTATTATACTTCAATAGTAAAATGATGAAAGGATTCAAATCCAAGTGATCTTTGTCTTGTACAAGAATGAGAACAAGAGGTTAGTTGTATTTAAAATAACATTTACTAAAATATATATTTTAAAATAAAATAAGAATTATTTAGTATTTATGATTTTAATTTCTTATAACCTATTTCTTATTTGATGTTTTAAATAAGTTTCTGAAATCTATCTATATAAAATTTTTATTTTATATAAATAGTATTACAAATTATTTTAGCAATCTGCTTAGATCAATATATAAATAAAAGAGAAATTATGGCTGCACTAAAACACGATCGCGCCAATATTCTAGGTTGCGTACACACCTTGAATTGTTTCTAATATTACAGGATCTTACGTATTATTATTTGTGTATAATTAAAATAATGTTTAGATATGATTAATATTTTAAAAAAATTTTCAATCTCTAAACAGATATGAAGATAGATTTATTGCTCATAATTATATTTATAATTATTTATATATTTTTTTATTTATATTTTTCTCACTTTTATCTAAAAACAATGTTTTTAAATTAATATTATTGATATTATTAGATTGATATTATTAGATTGAGATTAGATTGGTGAAAATATAAAAAACAACTGTATGTAACAAAGCCCAGTGTGACAATAATAATTGAGGCATACATGTTGTAAATAAAAAACGAATCAAATTATAAATAAATACCTAAAATATATATACATAAGTGTCACCAAAATTAAATATATATTATAGATTGTTATACTCATGTAATTATGTGGTCATGAATTACTGAAATTTATTAAGAATGTTCACATAAATATGGTGTAGAAATTCTGTCAGATTTTGAATTTAAACTTTTTTATTATTTTTTTATTTAAGCTCTGTAATTAATCTTCGACTCAAATATCTTTCATTGTCAAGAATGTCAAGAAAATTTTGATGTTGTCCAAAATAAAATTCAGGGTTAAATTGTATTTTATGTTTAAAAATAACAGATTATTTGATTTTTTCTTGATTCATTGCGATGTTTAGTTTCTCTTTTTAATTTTGTCCCAGTCTGTCCTAAAATGCGTTACAATCCTTGCAAAAAATTTTATGGACATTTTTTTTTGACGAGAGAAACGTCTTTTTGTGCTTTTATAATTCCGTCAAGTCTGTTCAAGCTAAAGAACGTTTAACGTTGAGATCTTTAGTGACGTTTTTAAATTTTTTATTAGATTTATCATTTAGATGTCAGAAAAATATGAAATAGTAAACCATGAACTTTTTCTTTTTTGAGTTTTTTCATTGTTAGATGCTTGTAGAAATATCTGCCAATATTTAAAGAAATCCTAAAAGCGCATGTATTATCGATTAGATCATATAATTTTTGTTTTTATTTTATAACAATTATTTTCTTTTATTTTATAGATTCGAAAATTCCTTTCCAGGATTAAAGTATACGCATTAATAAGTGTAAGGTTGAGTTTGACCGAGAATGTCAAAAAGTTTCAAAATTGAAATCTTCTTTACCATTTTTTAGTCTAATACAGTGCTCTAAAGTTGATAAATTGTATTTTTATATGAAGCAAATGTCACAATTTGTATTTACAAAATGGTAGTTCAGATACTATTATAATAATTTATATGAGGAAACAATGTCAAATAAAAACGTTATTGTCATATGAAATTTATGTGTATGCGTGAATAAGATATTGATGTAATGCAGGCTTGTTCAATTTACTCCGGAGCCAAAACGCGAAAACATTGCGCAAAAAAATTTAATGTTGGTAAGATTTCGGGGAATGTAAAGTATTGATAAGAATCTTATTAACATTTTACAGTCCCTGAAATCTTATTCACATTGAATTTTTTGCGATGGCTTTGCGTTTTGGCTCCAGAATTCAAATTGGACAGGTCTGATGTAGTAATGTGTTAACGACACCATCGTAAACCATATGTAAGTCCCACTTATATTATAATTAATTAATCATCTTTAGGATTCATTTAAGAGTTTTGCGTTTTCATGAGGATCTTAACTGTGAATTAATAATATAAAAAAATGAACTTTATGGGATAATCATTATCTAAATAGGTTCTAATTATAAAATTCAGATTTTCTTTCGTCATATTGAGAATGGAATAATAAAAACGCTTTGTCTGTCATACTTATCAAAATACCTCTTTTCTGTGAAATAATAAGGTAATATAAAAAGCTGAGGTATCTACTCGAAAAGATTAATTTGTAAAAAACATTAAATTCTCATTTGCAATTATAATAACATTATCGATAACATAGAGGAAATTTAATCTGTCATCTTCAATCTCTAACGTAAATTGTAACTTTGGATGTAGCGAGTTAAATATTTTGAAAAATTCATAAACTAAATAATTAAGAACAGATGTTTTTTCGTGCTTTCTCATTCATGCTTTCTTTCTCCTTTACGCGTCCATTCACATTCATATCACTGTATATCCCTCTTTTCTTCCTTTTTCTTCCATTCTCTCCTTCCTCCCTTTCTTCTATCTTCCTCCTTCTCTTCTTCTTTCTCTGCCTCTTCCTATTTCTCTGTTATCCATCATTTCCCTTTCCCTTCTGCCCCAATATCCATCCCAATGCTATAGTATATACAATAGCGCAATCCTCTCAATTCCAGCGTGTACGAAATTGAACTGCACATGCGCGACTTAAGTAGATAACCATGTAACTGACCCAGATAGCCAATCTGTCTGAAGAGACAGATTTTGAGCAGAGTCTGCTATCAATTTCTGATTGCAGAAAGGCAACAAATTGTACATAGAGTTTGTACTATCAGACAATGTCAGCAAACTGCTGTCAAAAATATTACAAAGCCTGCTATACTAAATTGACAGAAACAGATAGAGTCTGCTACATAACCTGACAGCAGATTACCAGCAGAAACCGCAAAGCCTGCTAATCTGACGGCAAATTGACAGCAGAAATCGAGCAAGATCTGTTATTTTCATATACGGTTCCACGAAATGAACTTGGAACTCATAAGAAGAAAATGTCCAAGAGCCCTATAAGAATTGGCGTATATAAATCGAATAGGCAAATTTCCTAGAGATTCCCAAGCTCTTTCGGAGTGTACTTTATGAACCTCCGAATATCTTTTTGAATATTTTATAATTTTTTCATGTGTATTTTGAAATGTAAAATTAATAATATTTTAACAAAAAAAATGTATTGTTTTTAGTTTTCACAGTATATATATAAATATATATATATATATATATATATATATAATTATGTATAATTATATATAACCATTTATGTATATCTTTTATGTACGTCAAATTTCTTATAAGAAATCAAGTCGATTTAAATGAAAGTAACAGATCTTGCTTGGTTTCTGCTTGCAATCTGCTATCAGATCTCTTAACAAACGAAAATGGATTGAAATGGTTTGGAAATTTCCATCCAAATCCGTATTTTAAATACATAAAAATAGATTGGATTCTATATAAAAAATTTTTATACGTGTAAAAGTTTAAATAAATTATTAGGTGTACAACTTTGCTTCCGCTGTTTTCCTATAAATGACTTTAGCGGTAAGTGGTGGTCCAAATAAATAGATCATAGACGTCATACAATAAACTTGGGCATCTGTCAACATAACCTCATAGAAACATTAATCGATTTGTGTCTGCATCATAAAGTTATTCTTGATTGAAAATGTCATTTTAGGAGCCAAATTCTCGTTATTTGCGGGAGGTTTTAATTTTTTGCTTCAATATGAAGAAATCTGCGGCTGAGGCTCATCGAATGCTCTCAAATACTTATGGTGAGGCCACTATCAGTGAAAGAATGTGTCGTAAGTGGTTTCAACGCTTCAAGAACGGTGATTTTGACGTCGAAGACCGGCATAGCGGTGGAAGAGAGAAGGTTTTCGAAGTTGCAGAATTGGAGATATTACTTGAGCAAGACTCGTGTCAAAATCAAGAAGAATTGACACGATCATTGGGAATGACTCAATAAGCCATTTCAAAACGCCTCAAAGCCATGGGAATGATTCAGAAGCAAGGAAATTGGGTGCCGTACGAATTGAAGCCGAGAGATGTTGAACGGCGTTTATTTGCTTGTGAGCTGCTTGAAAGGCCAAGGCGGAAGGGATTTCTGCATCGCATTGTGACTGGGGACGAAAAATGGGTTCATTACGATAATCCCAAGCGCAGAAAATCATGGGGAG
>Ga0157364_1004984_pt1 | contig 13389 bp, 8 predicted proteins | sample AttsexASBM2_FD_111476 | JGI IMG/M metagenome (GOLD analysis project Ga0157364, IMG submission 111476) | Fungus gardens microbial communities from leaf cutter ant in Ribeirão Preto, State of São Paulo, Brazil - Atta sexdens ASBM2 | ecosystem: Host-associated > Fungi > Mycelium > Unclassified ... | reverse complement strand
ATTTCGATGTATCGAAATGTGATTGGTTATCGAAAAACTGGCATAATGACGTATTTATATAAAATATTGTATAAAATATTTATATAAAAATTACATTATATTTATATAATGTAATTTTTATATAAATATTTATATAAATATTTTATATAAAATTATGTAAGAGTTCGGAATTTAAGGATGCATGTATACTCGTATTTTTTACAACAGAATTAAAAAATTATAAAAAAATTACAATTTTTTAAATATTGTATTATATTTATGTGTATGAAAGTGATATAGAAAGTTTTACAGTGATTTAGAATCTGGATTAAAAAATATTTCAATAAAAAGTAGACGTATGTTTTAAAAAAATAATTAAAGATAAAATGAGAAAATTTTTATTTAAACTATAAAATTGTATTGCTAAATATAACTGTTAACCTTAATGAATGTTTATGTATATATCTAACATTGATTTTATATAAAAATAAATTTCCAATTTCTGCAGTTACTTTTTGCAAAAACATCTGATACATATCAGTAGTGTAGTTGAGCTCTGGTGGGACCAGGACTTTTTTCGGAAGTCTAGCGATGCTGCGATGTCACACACACACACACACACACACACACACACACACACACACACACACACACACACACACACGCGCGCGCGCGCGCGCGCGCGCGCACACAAAAGGTTCTTTCTATAATTATTTAAAACTAATTTTTTATGTTTGTATAAATTAATAGTAAGAAGAAAGAGAAGTATTTACTGAAATCTGAATTGCAACATGATAACATAATGTAGTTAACTAAAGAATCCAAAGGTGTCTCAGAAATAATTTACGCGCCACTTTGAGAACATAGAAGGGATTAAGCGGAACAAAAAAAATCTTATAACATTCGCTATAATTTTCAAATAAAAAAATAAAATAAAATCGCCGTCGAAATGCACGGTGACGCCACGCAGTGCGAATCCTATATGAAAAGATTACATTTTCCTTTTTTTTTTATTTGATCGTTCCACATGTTGCAAATTAGTGTTTTAAAAATCTGATAAACCTTTGTTCAAAGCATCGTCAGGGTACTTTTATTTTTAGGACTACATCATTACTGATACATTGATCTTTAATCACCAAGATTCAAGATTATTGTTTATTTCTGCTAATCTAGATTAATAACAAATTTGCTCACAATAAAGTTAATTTCCAGCTAAAATTTAATGTTTCTAATCAGAGACGGATCCAGAAGTTTATCAAGGGAGGGAGGTCATTGACACACCGCAAGCGAAATTTTTTCATAGTCAAATATAAAATGTTTTAATTACTATTGGTATATTATATTAAAAAGTACTATATAATCCATGTGTCAAAATGATTGATAAGCGAGAGGGATCATGGAAAACGGCCATCTTTATTTCTTTTCGTTTAATGGTGTAATAGGAAAAAAAATGAGAGAGAGATTGACCGTTTTTCACGGTCCTTCTTTCTCATTATTATCGACTATATTTAAATACTACTTAGATACGGATCACGCAGTCCATTCTCTATAGGCGAATTCAAGACGGCAAAGACTAGGCATGCTTGCCGAGTGAATGAGCATAATTGATTCTTATCTGTAGATCCAACCAATCATGTTTAATTGCTTGGCGAACAGACCTAGCCGCTTTGTCTTGAATGCGTCTTATGGCCGGAATTAGATTGTGCATTGAAGATTAAAGATGAAAATTTTACCAATGAGGACAAAGAAGTTTTGACTCCTTTTGTTCTAATTGGTCAAACTTCAATTTTTTAATTTTCAATCTCATTCTTTAATGCGTAGTCTGATTCTGGCCTTATGTCTTTGGCACACCAGCGCGATATTCGTCGCGCGCGACACGCGATATCCAATGAGTGTACAGCTTTACCGATGTTTTCATTCTAAAGGTATATTCTCATTGGATATTGCGTGTCGCGCGCGACGAACATCGCGCTAATGTGCCAGAGCCATTAGTCTTTGGTGCCACGTGACTTAACCTATATACAATGGTGGCACCAATACTGAACTTCACCCAGCGCGAACGGACGGAAAATAAAAGCTGTAGCACAGATTTTATTTATTTGCTTTTTGGAATATAAAAAAGATTCTATATTTTCTTTGTACTTAGAAAATTCATAAAATAAATTTTGATAATTTTTAATTATCAAAATTATAATTGAACATTTTAAAAATATTTTAAAGTATATATAAGCTTTTGCTATATTTTTATAGAAGAAAACTCTGTGGGGAAAAAAAGCTCTGATAGTCCCCTTCCCTTCCCCATTGCCATAAATGCGCCTGTAATCTAATTTTTTAAAAATGTATTAAACAATAAAAAATTATTGATTTTATGTTAATTCTATGTTATAACAAAATAGCTAATACTGCGACAAGTCAATTGCCAATAAATTTCGGAGTCGTAGTCAGCAAAAATGCTGAAAATCGTAAATAAAATAGTCTTAATAAATCTATTTATTTGTGTTTCATAACATTTTCTGAAACAAAATATAGTGCATTTGATTGTTCGAAAGATAAAAAGTGAAATAAATAGATTTATCAGATTTATTTCTTGTAGCTGAATTTTTTGTCCTCTTCCTCTTCAATTTTTCTAATTTTTGAAGTGAGATGGATGTATATTTAAGCGCTGGGAGAGAAAGAAAAATCAAGCAATCTGAAGTGCAGAAAGTGTATGTAAAACGAGTGAATCCAAGAAAATTAAAGTACACTCTACTGGAGTGGCAGGTGTCAAGGGACTAAAAGGGTGAAGGGACTGGTCCGAGATCGACGTCACACTCTTATCAGTTGATGTAAGGGCGAGTATAAACGCGTTTCGTTGCGTGTTTATCGCACGGTAAGCACCAACCATGTGGAAAAAGGATAACATTCGCACCACGAGTCTCAGGCATTTGTGCGACCGATGTTGAAAAGACGCTCGACCTCCTCTTCTTCGTAATGTCAATATCGATGTATGTATCAAGCTAGCAGTCTGAACGATGGGCTCGATGAGTTCACATGATCTACAAGCGACGTTTGTAGCAGGGTGAGATTTGCCGTCCGAACCTCGTCGCGCGAGAACATGAACAAAAGTCACGCGAATAAGAAGCTGAATCAGCTGCCAAGTTGGCTGTGGACCAACTCGACCACCTTACCGCCGGTTTACAAGATGGTCTGGGAAGCGGTGCGGGAGGATCGGGTTAGATCGAACGGCATGCAGACTGAGTTGCTCGTCGACACCAACAAGGTGTTTCCTCTGTTGCTTACTAGCCAGCTGCCTACAGAGGTGCTCGGTCACATATGGAGCCTGGCCAATCAAAAGTATGCTGGACAGTTGACTGAGCAAGAACTGTACATTGTCCTGGCTCTCGTGGCGGCTGCTCAGACGTCCTACACCTTCAACAGTCTTGATATACTGCATTTACTTCCTTTTCCACCAACACCCTACTTAAACATAGAATGCCTGATGAATTTGCAGCCTGCTGCACAGGCGAATGCATCAAAACTTCAGCACTATGAGGAACTCAGTAATATGAGTATAGAAGGAAAATATATTTCTGAGACTAAAGGAAAAATTAAAGCTAGAATCCAAGTAAACACAGTGCCTGATGCAAATATATCCTTCTCTGGCAGTACTGGAAAATTATCTTATTTTGATAGCAAGATTCAGATGTCTAGTATAACTGGGAGTAATGTCAATAATTTATTCAAAGATGTAAAACAAAATCTGCGTGTTCAAGTTGATGTTCCGTCTGTATCATCCTTCGACGAGTCCTGTGATGAATTTACAGAGTTTCAAAGCGCCCCGATCCCCAGTGTTTCCACTATGCCAATCTGGGACAGCAAGCAAGGTTCCGCAATCGGTAGCAGACTTGCTAATCATAATCTAGGAGTGAAAAAACCAGTTGACAAAGTCAAGAAAACTACTGTTGGAACAAAAGCCATACATATTAATCCACAAATTCGTACACCTGCACTTGCAAGTTTGCCATATCAAAATAAAAATCAATCTATAGTAGAATCTACATCTGATCTGTTTCCTAAATGTGGAATAAAGAATCAGTCCAAAACAGTAATACTTAAGGATACTGTGATTAGAAATAATGACATGCCTAAAGATTATAGCGACAGTTTTAATAATCTGGCAGGTATGGCAGAACCTGTCAGCAGCAATAAAGAGGTATTACCTAAAGTGGAATTAGCATCTAAGGTAAATAACAAGTTTGTCAATTATGTAGCAAGTATACCTTTATGTCTGTACAAGTATAATGTCAATATGATTTTTGCTGATGTATATAAATTTATCTGTAGGCCATTACAGTAGAAATGTCTGATTCTGTTCAACAAGATTTAATGAGTTTACAACAAGTCGAAGATAAATACAGTGCATTGCGTGAACTAGTTCAAGAAACGTCCGTTGTAAATGATACAAGCTTAGATTTAACTTTTAATAATCAATCGGCTGACGAGTTCGGAGAATTTATGTCGGCAGAACAACCACCTAATAATCCCACGATGTCAGATACTTTGGATATTGAAAGCTTTAGTATGTTTGCGGATTTTGAGTTTAAAACGCACGCTAACAATAATTTAGCAAATCTGAACTTTGTATCTGAAGTATCTGAATCGTTTAATAATCTAAAACTTGATGATGGAATTGAAGCACAATTTGTAGAGACAGGTTAGTGCTCTCATTACTTGCAACAATTTTATTTTCGCTTATGTGTCATTTTGCTTGAATCTAGTAGTATATATTATTCTTAGGAAAAAATGTTCAGAAAGAAGATGCTATTTCGATAAATAGTATAGAATTGATTAGTGGTCCATCTGAAGCACTGCCACGTTCTGGATCTGTGCCTAGTTTAGATCTTAAATCATTTTTGCCTTCTAATGTAGAAGAAGAACAAGTTATAGAAACTCCACAGCAGGTAACCATGTGCAATTGAATTGTCAGGAAGTTAAGATATAGAGGAAATAATCATTTGATATTTACTATCACATGTTTCTCTGTTGCAGACTGTGTATTGGGAATGGAAACAATACATGGAAAGTTGTGTTTTATTACTGCAAGTTGCAGCCAATATATTTACCAATATCACGTCAGAATTAGTTCTGCAAGAAGTTTTAAACTCAGCCCAGGGATATAACTTTCTTTGCCGTAAGTGTTCGTTTCAATAATATATTTTATAGAATATTAAACATGTATGTGTACTATCTATTGTATATTATTTATTCATTACGAATAATAAAACCATAAAAATATGAAATATATTTTGTTATTAGAATTAGCTGAAGTTGCAGCTGTTTGTAGACGTGTTAATTTTTCATACAAAGAGTTGGATATAAATATTATTGGGTTTGATGACCTTTTGATGGACATTGATCGAATCTGGGCTGAAATGGAACCTTTTTATGCAAACATACCAGTAAGTTACTTAAATGAACTATTAATATTTTTAGATATTAATGCTGTTAATATTTTTACATGTACTTACAATGTAAAGACACATGTACAAATGTAAAAGAAATAATGTAAAAGAAAATTTTTTTTTTCTAATATCCATTTTCAAACTTTTATGATACATCTATATTAATATATTTCAGATCGTTACTGAACTACCAGCTTGGCCATTACATCAAGGAGAATGTATATCTTGTTCCTTGTGTTTAACAGTTATCACGAGTGGTCGAGTCGTATATAATGATAATAATTATCATGTAACATGCGCAAATTTATGGCTCAATTGTGTAAGCAATCAGTTACCAGTAATGCGATATTCTTTACTTTGTCAATCGACTATATGTCCAGGAAGCCATATTTAAATGCCAATCTGCATGTTGAAAGGTTTTCAAAAACTTAAAAACAAAAATATGCTATTTAGACTTTATTAAGATAAATAAAAGAACTCGGCTAAAAATGATCTTTAAAAACGGAGTTCTGATACAATTTGCATTTAATCTAATGAATGACACACATATATATAAACAAAATAAAATGCAGATTCAATGTTCATTGAAATCGTTTATTATAGAGACTTATACAAAACTATTACAAAAATTCTTAATATAACATAGTCATACGATATTAAATTAGCAAAAATATTTCTATATTTAGCTTAACAAAATGAATAATGATCGTATTTCAATTGCTCTAATTCTAATGCAGTATTAAGAAAAGTTCAATATTTACTTCTTAAATAGAAATTTCTATATAATTAACGTTGACTCGTGTCACGTGGCCTATATACAATTCCTCTGCTCTTCATTTCTCTGATGACACCAGCTGGTAATCGTCCTGATACTGATATGGCGTAGACGCCTTTACAAAAACGATCTGAAAAAAATAGAATCTCGGTATTAACGGCCATTCTCGATGTAATTATATATATATATATAGACTGAGATACAATTTTTATTCTGAAAGTGTTTGCGCGAATAGCATTCTACTTAAACAAATCTTTATAATATATACGCACATAAGTATGTTCCTAGATAAATACATACTGGCATTTGTAAGAATAATATGTCTGTATAAATGTATTATACGTTTCAAATGAAAATCTCAAATAAATATATTTATTAAAATATCTAAATACATATTATAAATAATTTTAGGATTTATAGTCTGAGCCTTCTACATACTTTTAATTTTTAGGAATTTTATTCTTTTTCTATTGGTTGACTATACACATACATAAATTTAAAATAACAAAATATTTTGAAAAATTCTTGAAATCAGAAAATTACAATTATATATTAATAATAAAAGAATTAGTTATAAAAGAATGTTAATTACTTGAGTTATATTAGTATATTTATCGTAATACTTACTTATTCTTTGCCACTTGGATACCCAACTGTCTTCTGGACTCATTAGCGCGATCACTCTAAAATATAGACAATAAAATATAAGCAGGCAAAATAAATACCTAGCTAGAAATCATTTTTTTATTTCTTCATAATAAAATTATTTATTAAAATGAGACATTGTTATTTTAAACTATTAGCCATTAAAATTAGAGAAATAATAAAAAATTATATTTAAAATATCTAACATCTTACACATCTTAACGTCGCACTAATGTTTTACAGTGCACAACAAATTCTCAATGATTTGTTCAAAAAAGCTAATATTAAATATTCACAAAGCTGCTAATGTACATAAAAAAAAGAGGTCGTTCTTAGTCAACTATATATTTATTATAGTGTATTACTTATAGTATTACCCATCAAAGTTGGAACTTGTGCAGTCAAAAACATTATCCTTATTGTTCTTCATACGAAGAAAATCATCACAGTTGTCGCATCCATCAAATTCGAATTGATCGAAAGTCTGTGGAGTAAAAATATGATTGCATTTATTCTAATATATAGGGATTCCATTTATAGATACAAATCAATACACTGTCATTCTATCTTTGCATTCCATGAGTAACAAAGACAAAACAATATTTATGTTCATTTGTGAAAGGCATTCACAAATACGTACTTTCATTACATGAAAGGCATTCACAAATACGTTCTATAGATGTTATGATAATAATCTTGAAGGGCCGATTATATTATAAGGCAATATAAGATTTATGTACCTTATATACGTACCTTAATCAAAGAGCATACCAAACATGCTCTTAATCCACGTAAATCTTTTGGTACGGTCTCCATTGACATCGTATAACAAACCGTAATATTTCAACGATACCTCACGATAAATACACGTGAGAAAAACACAATTCAAATTACTTTGAAATTAAAGTAAATGATAGTTATAAGTATAAAATTTCTTTACGATACGCAACGATACGAATAAAGATAAACTGAGATCTGCTAAGCTCTACCGTTGATATCTATTTTAACTAGTTACGTTAGATAAGTTAAATGAGGTTAGGTTAGGTTACACTAGAGTATCACTAGAATGATCATTGACCTGCGTTCAGCAGATTAATAGTATTGCAATCGTTTTATTCTCTGCGCTGATTGGATCATACTTTTGGATCTAGAAGAATAGTCCTATCTCAGCAGAGAATCATAAAACGGTTGCAAAACTGTTGAATCTGCAGGGGATCGATTCTATATCTTGAAATAAGGAACATTATAAAAGTGAGCGAATTTACTAGAATATTGATTATTTCATTGATCAACACCTAGTAAATTTGCTCGCTTTTGTAATTTTCATCTTGTTTGAAAATACAGAATCGATCCTCTGAACGTAGCTATCCAGTCAGAAATAATAATTGAATCGACATCGATTCAATGTCGAATCGATGTCGATTTCATTACCATTTCTGACTGGGCATTTGGAGTTCTGGCACTAACTACTACGAGTATTACCGAGAATGCTCCTTGCAGTAGAGCAAAAGTGGAGACAGAAGATCTTTTTTTTTTAGCTGAACTTCTTGCACGATTCATCTTTTCTCTTTTTCTCTCCAATATGGAGAGAAAAGGAAGAAAGATAAACTGTGCAAGAAACTTTAATTAAAAAGAACAGATCTATTAGTCGCGGTGTCCGTGCATCTCTTTGCTCTAGATTTATAATCTTTAACGACAGAATGTGCCTATAAGCCAAAATTAAAGTTTGAAAATCCTTGAAATTTTAATAAATATTTTTTAATTAATAATTTCCTAATATTATATTTTTGAAAATTTAAATATTGCGATATAAGTACAAGATATCAACGGTTGGAAATTTTCTCGAAATTAATTGTTAAAAAAGAACCCTGACAACACGTAATATCTAGAAGACGTTTTTACATGATATCTTTTAGAAATCTTTTAGATATATATGTACCAATTAAAAGATCTTTATAACGTCTTTTAGACATGCATGTTATCTGAAAATTATAAGCAACAAATCTATGTTTGATAAAGTGGCATGCAATAGCTGTATCTAATGTTGATAAAATCTCCAATCTTTCCTGCTATTTAAATTTAAAAAATCAGACAGAATATTATCAGTATATATAAATTATAGATTAAGAAATAATATATTAAATATAAAAATATTGCAATTTTGAGAATTTTTGAATCGCAAAAATTAAATCAATAAAGCATGAGGAGAATAATGAAGGAAAATAATTGAAAATTTCTCATATCACATATTTATTAGAGAAATCTCTTTGGTACTCTCTGGTAAGATATTTTAATTAGTTTTACAACATCGACGCTAATGTGTCACTTGGCAGCGATTCTGCGTTTCGCTTACACGTGAATGCTATCTACATATTTCATAGAAATTATTAGCTGTATCAGCATCGGTAGAAAGTTACAGTTACACGTTAGTAAGGCTGCGTGCCAGGAAAATATACGAGATATGAAAATATAAGACATATTATGTACGAATGCATTTAGCTTCTCACATGTGGACTAATTTCAATGACTCATCATCATTATTGCCGTCATCATCATCATCATCATCATCATCATCATCATCATCATCATCATCATCATCATCATCATCATGTTATAAGATATTGTCTGAAATTCTACGCTTACTACCAGATTTGATTCATATGTGGCTACAGGAACACCAATCTAACTGTATAAAAAAAGAAATGACTACTGTTCTTCCATCCACATGTGAAGTAAAGAAAGACTTTGTTCTACGAGTAGCGTCAGTGTTATGTCTTGGCATGAAATGGAATTATATGTTGCTGCTGTTGCGATTTATCAACTATAGCTGCTAATCTTCATCCTTGAAGCGACGATAGATGGATTGAACATATGTGAAAACGCACTTCCAGTCTGGTCGTTGCATCATCACCATATCCTCGACGTCAAGTAAAGGCGCGATTCCAGCGACTTCGCTACAAGAAAGAAGATTTCTTTGGTTTGTGAACAACAAAAAAAATGTTTAACACAATTACGTAAAGAAGGTCATATTCGAAAAAAAAAGAAATGATTAATAAACTCTTGAAAACAAAAACAATTATAGCATCTCGATGCGAAATAAAAAATTTGGAGCTCTTACTCAGCCTTCGTAAAAGCAAGTTCGAAGTTTTTCCTGCGATTCTCTGGACGTAGAGAATTGTAGTCGAAAGCATCTGGTCTAAAATGATGGATTAACGCGCAGAATGCTAAACCATTATTCCAGCTTGTCGAGAAGTTGTCAAGCTGTACATTCTGAAACAAAGGAGTTTTTATATTATGTAATTCATTTAATAGCTCATTAAATACAGCGCGCTTTCCCTTGATAGATAACAAGACTGTCATAAGAATTCATGAACGGATCAATATTATTTTAACACACGAATTTACCTCATACTCTTTGGTTTTTGATCGACACCATGCTAGTAATCGTTCCTTAATTTGCGCAGCGTTATCTCGTACAGTTGGTTCGGTAAATTTGAATCGAAATTCCGTTGCCGGTGATTTTACAGGACTAAGTAAACAATTCAGAAACAGAAAATGAATCACTCAGCAAGATATATGAATTGATTAATAAATTAGCATATTCTATCTCTCCCCCTACAAGAAAAATTACACAAATTAAAAATATAAAATTTTTCAAGCAAGAGGAAAGAAAGTTATGTATTATAAAACTAATTATATAAATGTATTAAAAATAAGTTAACTGGAGTTAAATATATTGCTTGTTTCAAGTCTAGAAATATAATTAATCCTTCTGTCAAGGCATAATTTTTTATTTTTTAATTATCCATTGAAAGAAGACTAAATGTTATGGTGTTATGTTAAACTCCTAAAAACTATCCCCTTTGATTTTTCCAGTTTGCAATTTCTTTTCGACTCGAATTAAATTTATATCACTTTTTCTGATATATTTAGAACATTATGCTCCCATAATTCGCACGAAATTCAAAGAATTTTGACTTGTCACTCTTTTTGCGAGAGTGCGATATCTTTTTTTGCTCTATTAGATTCTTCTTTAATCTCCTGTCGCGTTAAAAACAGCCACGTAATCCTTAATTATATGTAATTTTAATTTCTATTCTCACCTTGGTGACAAAGAGGCGCTATTTTGTCTATCGAGTTGACGAAACTTGGCGAAAGGTGACAGCGGCTTTTTCGAAGCTGAAAAACGAACAAGGCGTTGTAAAGCTACAAATGTTTAATGTTTAAAAGAGCATAATATGTTAGACTCATATAGAGATGCATACTAGATCTGACTGAAATGTTAATGTCTCTCTATATCTATTTTAATTGTCTATAATTGAATCCTGCGGTCACAAAGGCGTCAGAGGTGCGATTTATTAGAAAGTCTGGATCTAGCAGAATCGTTCATCTATCACTCTCGTCGTGTGCCCGTGACATGCATTAGTTATCTTACAAACAAATTCAATAACAGTTTAGTATGAAAAAGAACAGGATGTGGCGAAGAATACATATGTATCTGTACAGATATTAATTGTTCAAGTATCTCTTTAGTAATTTTCGACTAGTAACGAGGAAATAACAAACCTGCAGAAAAAGGAATGTTTGGATTTGTTTTGGATTGAATTTCATTGTAAAATGGACAGGCTAAGTTCGTCGATCGACCGACATCGATCGACACCACCGCCATGCACGAGTATTGAAAAAATATGTCCGTGCGCGTGTACACATCACGCACGCGCTTGTACTTCCACGAGGACGTCACGAGGTGTGGCAGCAAGTAAGGGTATATTTGCCAATCAGGCGACGCGTTTAATACTCTCAAGCTGATGTGGTTATAATTATGTGGATCTATTGGACCCACACAAAAAGAAACCAAAAAGGAGCATTAAAAGTTTAAGTCAATCTCGAATCAGAAATTTTTTATATTTAGATTTGTTTTTGAATGTACAAGTGAACGTAAATCTTTTGTTATAATAAATAGCTTTACTGTCTGTTAGTTTATTTCTGAGAATCAATTGCGTTTTTCATACAAATTTGCTGAATGACTGTTTTAAATATCAAAGCAAAACTACGCGTCGAAATTGTTAATTTTGTTTTCAACTCATAATAAGATTGTCTCTACATTAGCTCAATAACATAAGTCCTTCATGTATATATCCGTTCAAAAAGTTGCTTAAAAAAAGTTTCTTTGTATATATAAAGAAAAAGATGATAAATGTATAATATATTAGAAAAACATTACATGCGTATGTAATTGTAATTATTAATTTTTCATTATTGCGCGCACTACAATATATTTCATGAATATAAAGAATTCTATTAAATTTTCGGAAACATTGGCTACTTGGATGTAATACATTCCGCGAATAGTGCGAAACATACAATTATAATTGCGCATCGTGATCTTAAGTGATGGAAAAATATCGCTTTTGATTTTTATCAGCGCCCGTATTTTCGGGGGATGTTTTCGAGAGATCTGAGCTGAGTTACTCAGGCCACCACAGCATCGCTATGCTCTGCAATTGTACCAGCGCGCGTACATTACGATTACACTCTTAGACACACTCGTAGCAGTGCAAACTGTATACGCCACTGCGTAACAAAAGAATCAACAAAAATAAGGGCTGTGACTCACTGCTTTATTCGGGGATTGGCATGGTCCTCTTAGCGACTCCGTCCGCGAGAATGTGCGCTCGCGACTTGGATTTAAATAAAAAAAAGAGAGAAGAAAAAATATTGAGAGGAAAAGTTGAGAGAAAGGGGAGGAGCACGCGGATCACGAGCATCGTACGTAAAGGGTGTGAATGTTTCATACGTAGATTTTGTGGCTCGTAGTGCATCAAGCCGAATAACAGCAATATAACTGATGCGCTGCATGATGTTCTTTATTTCTTGCTGATTACAGCAGATTTCATAAGTAGCTCCATGTTGCTCGACTTTTCGCGCTCACGTGATGATTTTGAGCGAGAAGAACGAAGAGTGAGATGCTGGACATCGGCGGTGACAATGGTCGTTAAATCTATTTGCACTACCGTCTTTCGTAATGGACAAAGACCATGTATCGGCCAATTCCGCCGTGTAAGAAACATACTGCTTTCGCAGAAGACTATGTAGCTTCGAGAACTGCATCGTTAAAAAATGCTTTTGTCCCTCAAAGATGCGGCTTCTAATCAGATCTGTTAGATCTATTCTAATATTGCGAGCTACGAGTACGAAAAGAGCTAGTACTTCTCGATTACGAGAGAATTACGCGCAGCAAATTAGATTAGATTTCAAACTGACGTAATTACAGGTGTATAAGCTTAAATCCGCTGTTTGCTCATAGGTGGCGTTAGTGAGCGTACAAAGCTACCCTGGGCACACAACACACTTTTTTTTATGTGTTTGACATCTGTCAACATTAACCAGTGCACATCATCAGCAATTTCATACAACAACATACATTTTTTTCTTTCGTAATCATGTCTAGTTTTTTGCTAAAAAAAAAGCATATGCGGGAAGCTTTGCTTTTCTGTTTCAATTTGAAGAAATCGGCTGCTGAATCGCATCGAATGCTTGTGGAGGCCT
>Ga0157364_1004983_pt1 | contig 13389 bp, 7 predicted proteins | sample AttsexASBM2_FD_111476 | JGI IMG/M metagenome (GOLD analysis project Ga0157364, IMG submission 111476) | Fungus gardens microbial communities from leaf cutter ant in Ribeirão Preto, State of São Paulo, Brazil - Atta sexdens ASBM2 | ecosystem: Host-associated > Fungi > Mycelium > Unclassified ... | reverse complement strand
TGTGTGTGTGTGTGTGTGTGTGTGTGTCTGTGTGTGTGTGTGTGTGTGTGTGTGTGTGTGTGTGTGTGTGTGTGTGTGTGTGTGTGTGTGTGTGTGTGTGTGTACACATATATATGTATTTCTGTCCGAATACACCCTTCCGCGACGCGCGCCTCGGGTCATTCCTGCAGAAATTCAATTCGTTATACGCCTCTATGCGCGTTATTTTATTATGTCCAGACACCGCAAAAAATCATACTGGGATGCGCAAACTTTTTCCTCGGGAACGACATAGAGAATTTCCGGCGTTGTTCTCCTTCTCTCTTCTTATCCTCTCAACATTATATATAAATGTCAAAGAAAAAATGTCGCCCCTTTAATGATAGAGATTTCTAGCCCCTTTAATGATAGAGAATAGCTTTTGAATGATACTAGAAATTATAATATTTAAGTAAACGGAGTTTGAGTAGAGTTACTATTATTATTCACAGTTTCAAGTGTAAATTGTACATACGTCAATGAAACTCTGAATTGAAACCTTAATTGTATTTCTTCAAATATATACAATTATCCAAAATGTAAAAATCATATCTTTGTCACATAATTATGTTACTTGAAAAAAAATTAGATCGCGCATCTACGATATTGTACATGTATTCTTTTATTCTTCTTTCTCTTTCAATTTCCTATTCCTCTTTTGTCCGATATAAATTTACACGTGGATAGAAAATCTGCTCCCGTATATTCCGAAGAGACTTTACCGCTAGACGGACGCGCGTCCACGCATACATGATGCATGCTATCTCGCGGAGACAAAGGCTATCCAGCCACTCTAATGTTTGGCACACCAAATGTCTTGTGTAAATTGGCTTACCACACGTAGAAAGAGAGAGAGCAAAAGAAGAAACATACAATTAACCTAAATATCTGTCACTTCCTAGTGTATTCCATTTTAAAATCGACTTTTCGAGATAATGACATAATTAAGAATGTTTTATACATATTTTCAAAATGATAATAAAATTATGAAAATTACAGATTATTCTAAATCATGTTCAAAAATAATATGACAAATTTGGTGACGATTTATTCTCTGGATCATTTAATAAATTATTTTAATAAATAGTACTTTTTTAATCTGTGCTCCAATAAAAATATATGAAAATTACTATTATTATAAAATAAATGATAAAAATATCAATTTTTTAATATAAATACATTATGTATTTAAGATTATTTACGTAGAGTTTTACGTAGTTTTACATTGCGATACATGAACTAGTTGTCCAATAAATAAACAAAATATTTATTTGTTCTATATCTTTGTAACTAATCAATGAATCGCAATGAAACTTTGCAAATTATTTTGAAATTTAGAAGTATTTATAAAAGAAAAATGTAAATTCTTTTAATCATTTTTAAAATTTTAATTTTTTTAATTTTTAACAATAAAAATAATAAATAAAATAAATAAACTAAAAATGTTATTAAATAAAAATATATATAATCTTATTCACACAACTTTCATAATGTATATAATTTATTTGAAGTGTAAATATTAAACATACTTTCAAATTTAATTTTCTTTGCAGGGAAATTGTACATCTAATACATCCTTCATAAACATACAATAAAGGAGACAAAGTAACATTTCGAATTAATACATTAACATATAATATTTGTATTAATTCGAAATATATTACTTTATCTCTAAAAAAACATCTTTAGCTATGGCTATATGCTCCTTTATGATTGGCGTTTTGGTCAAGATTTGACTATCATCAGTACAAAATGTCAATATTACAATTAAGTCTTCTACGTATGTCATTGCTTCGATGTTAAACATCCTTAATAACTTTTGCTATTATATTAATGATTAATAATAATAATTGCAATTTCTTGATACAGATAAAAGAGAAAGAAAGGGCATGCAAAAAAATTTCTCTTTTTATTTGTTTCTTCGCAAAATTTATTATGAAGTTTGACATAAAAAATATGAAGAAAAAAAAGACCACACGCGCGCGTTTTTGTGATATTTCTATACTGCTCACGTCTTAAGCAGGTTCTTTTATCTCGCGCATATAAATACGAGTTCTAATGTGAAGTATATTAACGTATAAACATATCGGAATGAATCGAAAAAAATTTGTATGTTTATACATCACGCCATTAGTTAATCATAAAATCCACCAATAAACCGCATTTTTATAACAAACCATATAAACACTATAAACGCATTGCATAATACATTAAATATATGATGCGCGAGTTGGATAAAAAACGATCCTCAGAGAAGAAAAATAGGAATTTTTTAATTGTAAAAATTGCAAAAGAAAGAAGTGGCAAATGAAGGACATAAATAAACGAAAATTTATGAAATTTGAATTTTTAATTTCGAAAAAATTATATATATATATATATAAAATTATACATATAAATTATATATATATATATATAAATTACATATATAAAAAAAATCATATATATATAAAGTTAGTTTTTGATTTTCGAAATTAAAGATTCGAGTTTCACAAATTTTCATTTATTTATATATCGATATAAAATTTTTACATTCTTTTATTTCAATGTTAGATTAAACGCAATATACATATATAGACAAAAACATTTTTACGATTAATCTAACATTGAAATAAAAGATAACAAAATTCAACAAATATTTGATTTCAGAAGGATCATAAGTCGAATTTCCATATAAGAGGTGATGATCGCTTTATTGTTGGTGTTGATCCACATATAGACACATAAGGGAATTGCATTCTCGTTACGTATGCACAGCGTATGGCCGAGTGTTCGACCTGAGCGTTGTCATTATCATCGCGATTATGCATATTCAGATAAGCAATCAACACCATTGAGGCAGCGGGCAAGGGTCGCACAGTCTGAAACGAGGATTTACTCGAGAACTGCAAGTAGAATCATAGAGAAAAGATTCTAAATAATGCCTTTTTTCTTCAAAAAAAACTATGTAGAAAGTTTCAACAAAAAAAATAGATAAAACAGGTAAAGATAGAACATTACAGGATCTATAAATACGAAAATTTTCAAAAGAAAAAAAAAATTATACTTAATATTATATGAATTAAAAAATCGTTTTCATACTTTTTATATCTTTTTATATCTTCTTTTTAACGACTCTAGTAATTATGAATTCACGTTTAATTCTTATCTCTTTAGTCCAACGCGACTCTTTCAATTCCTGAAAACGCGTTCTCCAAAAACGACGGCTATAAGGACATTTAATAACCGGGCCAACATTATCCTAGAAATTGCTTGAAGCGGCCGTCTGACGCGAGCCAGCCTTGCAATTTCGTTCTTGGAAGAAGGAGCTACTAAATCCTGAGGAAAAGTGTCCTTGCTGGCGTATCGTCGTCAGTCAGATCGCATAATCGGCGATTTTTTTCTCCGGGACGAGCTGATGTATCGCGTAAGTAGAAAAAGACCACGAGAAAAGACGAGAAGACGAACGACTGTAGAAGAGAATGAAATATACAGTGTGTCTTAGATATTCTTATTAAAGAAAAAAAAAGAAAATTTTGAAATTTTCAAAACGTGAAATTGGATGTGTTTCCAACAAGAGACAAAGTACAACACAGTGATCATCTCTTTATTTAATTTTGGCAAACGACAAGGATGTAATGATCTAGTGTGTCATACCGTGTTATCTATATCGCTTATTGGAAGGCACAGATAAGTAGAATGATAGACATAAGAAATAAAAACATATCTTAAAAAGTATGTTAAGGCTCTCCTGAGTGTGTGTGTGTGTGTGTGTGTGTGCGTTCGTGCGTGCGTGCGTGCGTGCGTGCGTGCGTGCGTGCGTGCGTGTGTGTGTGTGTGTGTGTGCGCGCGCGCGTGTGTAATTACTCAAGGATTTATTATTCAAAAAGCAATTTTAATATTTGTCAGATATCGGCGACGATTCGCAACGGATTGCTCCAATCCCGCGAGTCATCATTCAATCGCGCTGCTGTCGCATATACATATTTTAAATTCTCGAACTTTTCTGATTTTGCTTTCTCCTTACATATGTATGACCGTTTTTCTTAATTATAATACTTTGTTTCTGACAACAATATTTTATTTTGAACGTGTTTTCTATATATATATATATATTTAAAGCATCACACAATTTTAAGCACATTAATATACATACAAAAAATAATTTATAGATTGAATTTCTTACTAAGAATATTTCTTACTGAAATCCAGTGAATAAATGTTAAGAATATAACCTGTGTCATATTTTCAACTTACATTGTTTAGCCCATTTGTACTACTTTTCTTCATACAGCCATTTAAAGATATATTTTGTGTAAAAAATAATGTTTAATAATAATTTATTAAATTTAAAAAAATCAAAAAGTCTAATCTCATGTTCAAATTCCAAAGAAACAACCGCACATTCAAGTTTGATGCGCAATTAAGATTTGGGAGATAAGAGAAATCCCAATTTGTGTACAATCGATACCGGGCAAAATTAGCGAGATAATTTAGATCGGCAATCGAGATTGCGCGCGATCCGGAGTAGAAACATAGAAAATGGTGGTGATACTATCCAAGTTTGCAGTCGGATTTTAAGGATAGCTAAGGGTAGCTAATACTCATCCTTGACCTCGATTTAATCCGGAATGTATTCGCGTGTCCTTTGCCAATGGCAACTTAAAACTCGCTCGATTATCGCTACGATCACTAATGTTCGATAACAGTTGATGGACGGTCGGAATTTCTCTCGACATACGATTTCGCTCGACAGCGCGAATCGATACAACCGGCTCGAAGTTACTATCCTATCCGTCCAGAATGTAAGCTTTTTCCGTAGGTTCCGTAAATCTCGAGGTCACTACGTCCGAAGACAAACAGTCTCGGATTTTTAGCCGACGACCAAGGAACTCAACTGGTCGGTGCCGAGAGTATGAGAAGAGGGATGCTATTCTTGTCGAATAAACCTGATCGTGATTCAAGGACGAAAGTACTGCTGGAAGTACATCTTCTTGTTGTTCATTGCTGAACGAAAGAGCAACATAAATATTTTTCCATCCGAAAGATAACTGTCGTTTATAAAGAAATTGTTCTTGCAATAATTAAGTTAATAAAAGATGCGTTAACAATTCAAATGCGTCTTATAAAAGATTGTGAAACAGTTGAAAAATTAAGAATACATCGTCATTGTTTATAATATATAAAGAATCAAGTTTAAGAAATTTAATATAAATAACAAATAAAAAAATGAGCATATGGTAATCAGTGCAATGTGTATTTTCAATGAAATATTGCCATGAGCAATTGAAATACATAATGAACCCATTCGAACACAGTCGACATGTTCAACGAATAGATGGCAACAGACGTAACAACACTTTTCACGAACTATTAAATAATTGCTTGACATATCTATATGTATTTTTATTTTCACAAGCAAAAATACAAGGGAAAGGGACAATGTTGAAATGCAAAAAATCATGTTTCAATGTCGCTTTGGAAGTGCATGGACGAACACGTTAAAGCAAAATTAGTATATCCATTCAGTTCAATTTAATTCAGTTCAATTTAATTTACTTTAATCACATATAATAAGTTCACTATATAAATTAATGAAAACGAACGAGTTGTACATCACAGAAATTTTATAGCCTTATAAAAATGAAAGTTTATAACGATATACTGTGCTATATGCATTTAATGCATGATATCCATTAACTTATTTTTATTTATTTGATTTATACATCGAAAAAATAAATTATTGTAATAGTATACAAAATTAATAAAATTGAAGATTTGTAATTATATTATTTTATAATATTAATATTTTATAATATTAATTTAGAGTAAAAGATCACGCTCTATCTTATGCATTCACATTCTCTCTTCTTCCTGCGATAATGTACAAACATAGAAGATTCAACAACTGCAAGGTCTGCACACCGTTTTCTGGCGGCGATTCCGTGACGTGGAAAAAGCAAACCATTCTCCGTAGTGGAAGAGTAAAGACGGTAGACTAACAGACAGGAAAGAAGAAAGTGCTCGGGAAACCACGTGAAAACTCTACCTTTCCCGTACTTTTCTCCGAAGATTTTTTTAAGACATTCTTCCATGTCCGCCCGGAGTTTTCACACTCATCGTACTTATCGTTTCGACTGCTTAAATAAGAAATATAATACGGAGCTTTTAACGCGGTACACGTTGCCAAAAAAACTTGTTTTATTTCTTTAATCTACCTTGCGAATCGACAATCTCGTCTCCTACTTCCTTTTGCATCCGCGCATAGTATATAGTAACAATTGTAACATTATGTATATATATATATAACCAGAACAGATATTAATTATACCACATCAATTGCAAAAGATAACATCATTTGATTAGATAACTGAATTTTTTACTTACTGATTAAAGAATAGGAGAAGTCCAGACAAAGCGAATATTTTGTATTTTCGCTTATCTATCCGAAATAGTGCTCTAACTAATAAGTCTCTAACTGTTGAAGAAATGACCGACCAGTGAAAGTGCGAAACAATACATGATTGCGCTCGTTTGTATTTGATAGAGAAATAAAAGAAATTGTGTTTTCTTGCTAAGATACGTAGTTTAATTATTAATAATAACTGTTTCTCTTAACCAGAATGATTTTTTATAAGAATTCTCTGATTTTAAATGTGTATTCGAAGTTAAAATTGTTCATTTGTTACTTAAACTTATTTTAACTTTTCCAAATTGGCACCAAATTTTTTTGGGCAAAATGGATGGAGGCAAAGCGGATGATCTATTCTCTTTACCTAGTATGTGATTGCACCAAAAGGAAAGACAGAAGGACAGATGATCTTTTAAGTGAACGAAAGGTACATAATTGTTTATATCTCACTTTTTTTCCACAACGCAGTATATGTGTTTTGAAGAACATACATACACCAACTCATCGTCCGAAGATTAGACTCAGTGCACTAAATGAACTCATGAATGTTGCACTATATATAAAGGAGCTACTTTTGTGACGATTGCTAATTTTGAATTTTTTTATTCCATTCTCATTGATTGAGTAACTCATCCTCTTTGCCCAATTCTCCTGGATAAAGCGGATGATTTCTCTTTATTTATGTTTTGATTTAAAAAAACATTTAAATGTTCAAGTTTTATAATTTAATAATTTTATTTCAAAGTTGATTCCTAAAATAAAATTATAAGAATAAAAAAGATTTCTGATCTTAATTTTAACTATGTCATTTTTTTTCCAAACCTTAACATATCCGCTTTGCGGACTTCCTCTACATATCTTTTATGGAATAAATATTTTTTTTTTATTGGTACATCGTATTTTTTCAGTTCTCTAAGGATGTTACGTGAATTTGACTGAACGATTCGAGGATGAACTCATACAATACATGCGCAGGATCAAACGGTCCAAACCATCCTGTATGTATATGTGGAAGTATCGAAGTGTTTTATTACTGACCAGTACAAACTGGTCCATAAAAAAGGTTTGTTTGAAAATATGCCTCCGCACTCGGCAGCGCGTTGCAACTTCCACTGTGGGCGGCACACTTTTTGAATACATATGTGTACCGCGGAGTACGAACCATATCGAGTGTCCGTCTATACCCATAAAATCTCATGCCAGCCGGGGTCTGTTATTTTGCCGTCCAAACGATCGAGTCTTCCCCCGAATAGTGAAGTGCTTTATCTCCCGCCTCCCGATATACTGTATTAAAAAGAATACCATCTCTCTCTCTCGTGGGATTTTTCGATAACATAACCTATAACATTTAGGTTAAAAATTTTTTTTACAAGTGAGTCCTTAAATCATGACTTTGCAAAATTCTGTCTTTCTTATCTTTTCATTGAATATTAGTACACAATGAGATAATATGTGTAAATAGAAAAATAATAAAATAGAAAGGAAATCGTAGCTATTTTTCGATTACAAGATAGAATGAGAAATAGTTTATTTTTCTCTCAAGGATATTCTCTGAAAGGCAAATGATAAATTAAAGAAAAAAATTGAAAAAAACAGACAATGATAATTAAAAAAGTACGGAAACATAACAGGGAATAACTGAAAGAGGATCAAATATAATATGTGTTTAATTTAGAATATAAATGAAATAATTGAAGCGCGGCATAATTCAGATATGATTTTCTTCTTCATTTAAGAGTTTATTTTCTGCTCCTGCACTAGAACTGAACTGAACCAAACTGAACTAATGCAATCCATAACTGTAGTGTAAGTATAAGATAAGGAATGAAAAACGTTCTAGTGCAAGATAAAAATGGTATATATTGTTTATATGAAATATTAGATTCGTATGATGAAGATGAAAGCATTAATGCAATTTTATCATTAAGAATATTCTTCATTGAAAATAATGATGGCATAAAATATTTTGAGAGCTATTCTATATGATTAATTTTCGAATCTATGTTAGGACATCGCTGATGATGGCTCAAACGGAGCCAAAATGTTTAATTCTTTCGATTTGTATGTAAAGAATAATACATTTGTTAATTACAACGTATGAATAACTGCATCGATTATTGCTCTTAATTACCCGTTAGTCAATGTATTTTTATTCTTTGTTATTCTCGAAAGTTCAATTTATTTTATTCATAGAATTTCAAAATATTTTTGTACGTAGATTTACTATATATCATTTATATATTTTTATCATTTTATCTCGTAAATTCTCGCTATTTGTATAAGGTCTGTTTTGTGTGACTGAACTAGTGCTACATTAGTGCTTGCTCTGTTTGTACTGACTTCAAACCTAATGCAGCCAGTTCAGTGAACTCATGCACTGAGTTCTGTTGTATTGGAACAAAAAACGTCATTTTGGGAACAGAAAACGCTTTAATGTACACTTTTTGAAGTAGAATTAGTGCAACCAATGCAGGAACAGAAAACAAATTTTATATATTTAATCGGATTTCAGTATCTTATACAATTTGTTCTATATCTGACTTTGAAGTTAATTATGTGAAGTGATATTATAATATTATAGTACTACAGATTAATAGATACCTGGTATTTATTAACAATTCTATAAATGTAAATAATATCATTATTATACATGCAATAACCATCTTTAGTTATCCTGTGTGAAACGATAATTTACAACGTGTATGAATAGTTGATTAATAATTCCATAAATTAATAACTCTATGTGTGAAACAATTAATATTTTGCTGTATAATATCCATCGCATTTATTCATGTTTTTTTTTTGTATTCTCAAAAAAAGCTTATATAAAAAATTGAAACAATAAAATAACATAGCTATCATACCTAAAAATAAATCGAAACCAGTTTTAAAAACTGTCCTCCAAACGAGCGAGTAATGACAAATGCACTTGAAACACATAGCGTGATCGAATTTGCAACGCTGATAGTCGCCGAATGCAATAACAAAAACTCGATCGCGCAATAGCGAAGCAATTTAGCAAGCGCGATATTTCCGTATTAATTCTAGGGATATTAATCAACAAATTCCATTAAAGCCGTGCGAGATAACTCCTGTCAAATCGTGTAATGTCGGACGGGACATTTATAGATTACTATTAATATAACGTCGCGCAAAATGGAGGAGTGTATTTTAATCCTTTTAATCAGGTAGTGGGATGCAATGGCTTAATTACACCCGAGCGTTATCGCGTACGAATGAGCTGGAAACCCTTTATGAGATCGCACTCTTTTATTACGCTTTTACAGCAAAACGAATTTAGCGACTACCATATCGCGTGCGATGCACAAACGCAAGTTGGATTTTATATGGAAGTAGTGAAAAAATCTTATTAATCTTAGTCGTATTAAACGCTTCGACGAAATATGTGTCATCGTCGCTTTGTGTAATTGCGTTGAACGCATAAGTAAGATATTAGCTGATAAAAAAATCAGTACGTCTATTTTACACATTTGACGTAATGTAGATAGCTATATACATATACGCTGGCTCATATGCATCGTACCGTTCACGTAGAAAAATTGAAATATGATGCAAAGCCTTCACTACTGCACTGGTAATTTCACGGTGGTCTGCGTTTCGTACTGTCGCGCGCGGATGCCTATACGGCGAATGATCATGGGCAAGCAAGCGACAGCGTGGCATTTAAATGACATTTAACAGATCTTGCTATGGCTCTCTATTTCACGGACCAATCTTGAACACCGCGCTGCCATAATAACACCTCCCGTAACACCTCCGAAATGGAACAAGTATGACTTCGAGGCGTTTCGATATAGCATATCAGAACGTGCACTTCACAAGTTCTTGGATTGTTTTCCGAAATTTACCGTGGCGTCAGTAAGAACTAAAGTTTACTAAAATATGAAACTCGCACACACACACACACACACACACACACACGTCATGTCTAACAGATTAATAGCCGCAGCACAGACTTTAGCATAACACATAACGCATAGTGCATAAGCGAATCAACTAATCGGAAGCTTTCCTTTCCTCTCATTCCATAGAAAAGAAGAATTTCGATTGATTGATTCCCTTATGCACTATACATTATGCGTTATGCAAGAGTCTATGTTGCGGCCATTAGTGTCAAACATATCTAATTCAAGAAATAAAAGATTAAGAGCCGTGGCACATAGAAAAACGTAAACGCAAGTAAATCAGTCACAATAAAGATTATTACGTAAGGCAATAACGTATTGATTATGTTTTACAATTTTTTTTATGTAGCCTTAAATTCGTACAAAACGATGAACAAACGAGAAGTTTGCGATCGCGCCGATGAGATGGCGTGAACGACAAAATAATTTCGATACAAACGCTGTCACGGCGATTTGTTAAATGGATCGCAAAAAGCTTAGTTTACCGTACGCTGATGACGGGGAATGATGGAAACGTGACTAGAATTCAATTAAATCAAATGGACCAGGGACCGAGGGATGGAACCGAGCTGTCCCCTCTTCTGAACGAGTGACGATTATACAATAGTTATCCCTTTTCATGCCTCGCATAGCGACCCCTTTCAAGCTGAATTGCCATAGGCATACGTTGCTCGATGACCTAAAGTTTTAATGTCCGAATCAGTGAGCGCGCAGGATTTAATAGATGGCCAAAGCCACCCCCGCAGCCATTGCACTTTACGGTAAAACCGAGGCCTTTGAAATGTCGCGCGTGCCGTGTATCGAACGTTATTCGCAATTTATTGCTTTGCTCGAAACAAACAGACCGCTCATCTCTCATCAGAATTTCTTGTATATTTTTATTATGAACTTGTGCATTACATTATTCCAAAGTGGATGTTACGGCTCATGCAATTAATTTGCCAAATGTAAAAAATACGCAAAACATGAAAATGTTGGTCGAATAATATAATGTAGCTAGCGGAGAATTTGAAGGTAACTCACAACTTTTTTAGGAAAAGCGCAAATAATTAAAAGAAAATTTTATTTTCAAAATCAACCAAACTGCGCAAAATTATTATAACAACAGATATTATTAAACGAGGATTAAAATTAGAACATATATAAATATTCACTCGCACAAATATTACGATTTCTAGTTCACAAAATATATTTAATATATGTATATATTTTTAAGAAAAATATTCTTTAAATCAATAAATTTATCAGATTTTGAAAACTTCCACTCTTTGCGAGAAATAGGGGAAACTAAGACACCATAGGTCATCGATTGTTTAACATAATCTAGAATGTTTAAATTAATACTACTGGTACAATACGATTGTTACTTAGTTGCCTATACTTTTTATCTAGGTGGCAGTGATTAAATTCCATTGTATCGAAAAACATCGATCATTAAAAATGGTTTTGGTGGTGCAACAGTAACTATTTAACCGCATAAAAATGTTTTAATATTATTTTTATAGTAAGATACATGTATGAAAATAAGATGCAAATTTCTACATCTTTTCTCAACTTACTATGTTACAAGTAATAATCTAACATTTATTTTTATAGTTTTTTTATTAAATGTATAATTAAATGTATAATTGGATACTACAGGTTCTACACCAGGTCAGGTATATTAAATATTTATAATAAACGGAACAATACAGAAAATATATGTACTAAAAAAGTTTATACTTCTAAGCAATTAATTTTATTTTATCGTAATAAATTTTTTATCTTTTATATTAATGATTATTTCTCATTTATATTTTTATAATTTGCTATTTTATTATTTAATAATTCATAGTAATTATATTTTATTGTATTAGTGATTATAATAATAATAATGTAATCTTACGGACTCTCCCAAATTCAACAACAAAAAAATCCAAAAAAATTAGAGCGATTGAGAGTCAGCGTAATTAATACGCAATCCTAAATTTTTATTCCAGAAAATAAAATTTTTATTCCAAAAAATATTACGTTTCAGTTCACTTTGGAACCATCCTCAACAATATAATTTCAAAATATCAATCCCTTCATGTCTAAGAAAATCACCATCAGATTAACAGATTTAATGTTGTAATCTATTCGAAACATTACAATTATCTTATAAATATTTGAAACTATTCTATCCAATAGATTACAAATTAATGTTAAAAAACTGATGATTCATCCCAAGAAGGAATTCATCTCGATATTGGATCAAAATCAATTAAAATTTATTATCATTAAAGGATATCAAGTTAAAAAACATACAAAAAAATAATTATCCAATTGATTTAATTTTTAATACTATTAACGAACATTAAAAAATTCTCATTTATAAAGATACGATATAACAGAAAAAATCAAGAAAAAAATGAAGAAATCAAGGATTGTACTTTTAGTATCTTGATCAAAAAATATCCGGAATTACCACCAGGTGATGCTCTGAGTCAGCTGATTTGAGTTCTGTTTTTTTGATTAGGTTGCCACATCTATTATTGACATTCCCAATTTAAATTTTATCACCATAGCTTGATATTTGTAAAAGTTACGCCATCTTGAGTACATCTACCTCTGCACGTATTTTCGATTTTTTACAGTTTTAAAAATGAAGTGGATTTTGCACCATGATAACGCACCGTCGCATAGTGCCATCATTATCCGTGAATTTTTGACCAAGAACGAAACGAATACCATCCAACAGCCATCGAATTCACCTGATATGGCTCCCTGCGATTTTTTTCTGTTCGATCGAGTCAAAAAACCATTACGCGTTTTAACAGCCGAAAGAAGGTAATGGAAAAATCAAAGACGGCTCTGATGGCTATACCAACAATAGAGTTCCAGAAATGTTTCGAGATCTGAATCAAGCGCTGGCATAAGTGCGTTGCAGTCGATGGGGAGTACTTTGAAGGAGACAATATCACTTTTGATGAATAAAACTTGTATTTTGAATTTTCTGAATGAATTCCGGGAACTTTTTGATCAAGGTAATATTTCAAAAATTTCAGACGAATTCGAAAGAATTAGTAAAACCTA
>Ga0157364_1004982_pt1 | contig 13391 bp, 10 predicted proteins | sample AttsexASBM2_FD_111476 | JGI IMG/M metagenome (GOLD analysis project Ga0157364, IMG submission 111476) | Fungus gardens microbial communities from leaf cutter ant in Ribeirão Preto, State of São Paulo, Brazil - Atta sexdens ASBM2 | ecosystem: Host-associated > Fungi > Mycelium > Unclassified ... | reverse complement strand
GCACTTCCGGTCTTATGAAGAAGTAAAAAATTGGATCGATTCGTGGATAGCCTCAAAAGATGACCAGTTTTTTCGACGCGGGATTCGTACGCTACCTGAAAGATGGGAGAAAGTAGTGGCCAGTGATGGACAATATTTTGAATCATAAATATATAAGTTTTTTACAATAAAGCCTCGAATTTCGGAAAAAGAACGGCGGAAGCAAAGTTGTATACCTAATATATTTCTTACATATACACTTACAATAAAGCATTTCAAAATTTATATCATATATCTTATAATGGAAGATCTGACTTTTATCGAATTCGATGAAATTTGATAAGATTAATGAATTTCTGCAAATATAGTGCAGATGACCTTATTTAAAAGCCGACTATTAATCGTTTCTAAAATATTTTATTTGAAAAAATTCATCGAATATCTCGAAGTATATTGCTTCTTTTCCGCGATGCTGATTTTCCGCGATTCTCTTTATGCGCTTATTTCGTGAATGATGGTCATTGCATTGATACTGTTTATGATAACTGTTTATGTCGTTCAAAACAAAATAAGCGTATGGATTTTGCCAAAAAGAAGGTTATAATACAATGGAGTTACAGTAAAGTTTAATATCAAATGCTAAATAGCGCGTAGCGCACGTTTGAGCGACGTTTTTATATGAATTTCTACAACTTACAAGCGTGAATAACTTTATCAAAAAATCTTAAATTTTTTTTGCGAAACATGTGTTTCATATTTTTATCTGTAGAATATGTCAGCAAATTAAAAAAAAAATAATTAAAATTGATGATATTTCAGAGGTGTCCGATTTGATATGCCTTATATATATGTCATGGTTCTTTACAAAATATTTTTCACAAAAATAAAAATAGCTACTTTTTTCTGGATTTATTTGAAAGATAAAGCATAGGACTCTTTATAAAAAATCAATATCTTCATAAGTTTCACTCTTTGATCTGCACATTTTGTCAAATATTCACAAAATGAGATAAAGATTAAAAATACTTATATCTTCCACAAAAATTAAGATAGCGAATTCTTTCTGCGTTCATTTTGAAGGATAATAAATGTTATATACAAATAAATCGCTATTTAATTTCAAATTACGAATTCAATATGACAGATCAAAATGATAAACTTTGTTGTATTCACATGTAAATTGTAGGTTTTGAGATCGTTAATGACGAATTTGCAGTAAAAAATCCAACATTTAAAATGATGGATCCCACTTAGCAGATTAAATTTTAAAGATTTGAATGAAACTCGAGACATTAATTACGAATTTAAAGTCGAAAAATTTGAATTCAAGATGTCAGATCTAATGCAGCTGAGAAAATGTAAATGAAAAAGGCTGAATCAGTTCTGTTTACATTTCATGGGAATTTCTTGAAGCATGAGACAGAAGATACGAGAAATAAAATTTCATTTAAATTGAAGAAAATTTTACATTTTAGTCCGCTATTTTGGATCTGCTATTTTTAATTTTAAAATTTTTATTACAGATTCATAATCAGCGTCCTTTATACCTTTATTAAGTAAGATATGAATTAAATGCTAATTATTCTTAGAAAAAAAGTCAGGCTGAAAGAGTTAAAACACTTTTTTTCTTAATTCTTTTCAAATTTTAGACAAAAATACAAATATACATATATGCGTATATCTGTAAATTAATGTTCTTATGAATAATTTTAACAGAATAATTAAAAATTAATTGATAATTAATAATTAATTATTTAATTTTGAAGACGAAAAGTATTGTTAATAAGTGTATTTACATATAGTAAGAGGATTTCTTACGTGTTTATTATATAATGTTCTAATCTCCGCGATATTGATATCGATGTAATACATTTTCACTTCCGGAAGTCACTTGTGCTTTACAAATTACATTTCACAAAATATAAAAATAAGAGATATCTATCAACATTAAGTATCATCTTTTTCAATTTCTGAACGGTGCAGAGATTAAAGAAAATCGGATGTGATGCAGGAAATCGGACGATCGTACGAGTTACTGCATTATGTGATAAATGATAAAAGTGTTACATCATTTTGAAATTAACACCGCATGCAAGAAGATCAGGTTTCTCCTGCGAGAGAAAGAAAGACAGGAAAAGTGAATATAAGCAGCACATCATCAAAGGAATCAATTTACAATTTATTTACACGAAAGGAAGAGATTTTCCGTTGCGGGTCGCTCCGGCGGATATATCTACAACCGTCCACGATAATCAAAAGGTCAAATAAATTGACCTGTGCATCGCTCTTGAAATTGCACGCACGGATGCCTCGCGGACGTCGCAGCCGGAAAACTTATGCGTACTCGATCGAGGTGAATCGTCGCACTCGTTCGCGAAGATACTATCGCGAACGCACTGAATTAACTTCCTTCACCGGTACATATCCCCTTCCCTCATGTACATGTTTGAATTCTCGAGAATGGACACTGGACTACTAAACACTTCCGGCTACTGAATATACAATTCGATCAGAATAAATGAATAAAATCAATCTAGTATAATAAAAAATAATTGGTTCAAAAAAATTATAAAATTAAAAATCAAAACTGAAATTATACATTCATATTAATCTTAAATCAAATTTTATACAATAATCTTTAAAATTCCATTAGAGAAGACCGAGCTCATAAGTAAAAAAGTAAATTTTTTAGTTTTGAATTTTTACAGAAAACTTAAAAGTTTATCCAAAAAAGTTTTATCCAAAAAAACAAATTCTATATCTAATTCTATAGTTACTACATACATTTGATTACCTAATATTTTAATATTAAGCATTCAAATTAGATGATTGTGTCACTCACAATGGTTGCAAGACATCGTAAGTAAAAAACTATAAAGTGTTATGAAGTACGTAAAAAGGAAATAATCGGAGCAATCATTATTTTATTTCATTTTAAATATTCCGCTTTAAGTTCCGTTACTATACATGTAGAAAAGAAATCATACTTTTGATTTTGAAAAAAAGAAAAATAATTATTTTAATTAATTGTTGATGATTCAGCAAATTACAATGTGTAACTTAGATATAGACGTAATATGAAACGAGTATCAGGAACGTTACATTATTACGTAATATTATTTGTAACGATAAACATAATACATATTAGTACAGCACTATATCAGCAACATATCATTTTTTTAATATATATATTATTTTTATTTCTATTATTCTTCAAAAATATATCAATAATATATTACTGTAATGTAATACAAATGTCTTTTTAATATATTTCTATGTATGTACAAAATAGGTACAAGTGATAAAAATTAACGCTATGTATAGTAAAAAGTGAAAAAAATGTCGTGTCTGTAACATTCAATTTTGAACTGATCATGAATAATTTGCAGGGTTATGTTCGATCGGGGAGACATTATTACAACTATTTATGTCATTCTATTTATATTGTTTATTATATGTTAAACAAGAAAAAAAAATGATATAAAAAATACTAATAGCATCTTTTAGACATCTCTGCATGACTAATAGTTGGATAAATTCAACGTATCTGTAGTATTAAGAATGTGATTTAGTTTTGTGGATTTTTTCTTAAAAACCAATTTATTTAAACAACATATCATGTAAACGTTTAATAATTGTTGTATCATCAACATTTAATTCTCTAGCAAGTTCTAAAATGGATTATGTTGGATTTGCGTCCAATAATAATACAAATCTGCATTTAAAAATTTTTGTCGTTAACAATGAAATCACCACATTTGAACAAAACCAATATCCACCTGTCTTAATTGATGGAGCAACATCACCATAAATTTCTACTATATTAGAATTCTATGACCTTTAACCACCGTTTTCTTCTGATAAAAAACAAAAGCAATATTCTTTAGGAAGCTCCATTTTTTAAATGTACATGATATTTATTGAATCTATTGTTAGTGATTGATTAAATGGAATGATATTAAAGCATTAAAAAATAATAGCTGTGATTGGAATGTCGCCAACAATACTGATATTAGTATATACCATCTCTTGCAAAACCCTCAAAAAAATCACACTCCTAATACGTATTCTCTTATACATATTAATTATATAATATTCGCTAAATTGCTAAAAGATCACAATTGTTATATTTATATTATGTCTACAGACATGTTATTAAAGTTTATCAAACTTTTTTTTATTACAAAGAAATATTTAACACGCGTTAAAATTAAGTTTTTGAAAATATATTTAAATTTAGATTTGACTTCACCGCATCTTAAATATTAATACATTAGTTTATTCCATCAAAATTTTATGATGAAAAAAATGCAGTTGTGAATTAGTAAGGACTGTTCTAACTAGAAGAATATCAAAAAATTGCAACATGTATATTTAAGTATTGTACCATTGGTTTATATAGTTTATATTGGTTTATATAGTTCACGAAATCTTCGATTGAAAAAAGATTGATTTTATATAGAGATCTCTAAATTTTTTGATAATTTTAAAGATTTGTAATATTATTTAACATTGAGAATGATTTAATAACAGGTTGAAACATTTGATTATAATTTATATTTAATTTATTAAAAATTTTAATTATTAGCACATAAAAGCTAGCATCAGCGTTTGTCTTTAAGTCGTTAATCCTCGATTTTATATATATTTTTGAATTTATCCATTTTATAATTATTGATAATTTATGTTACGTATTTTGAGAGTTATATGTGTTAGATTATATTTTTAAATAATTATTATGATTATATAATATAACAAAGAAATATATCTTTGTTTTTTTAAAGTTCCCTCAAAATTACATTTACATATCTCCTGATCATGAAATACACTACGCAAAAAAAATTAAAGGATTACCTAGTCAAAAATAAGTAAATATTTAAAAGAGTGTAATTTTGTCAAAAATGATCAACAAGATTTAAAAAAAAAGCATTTTAAAGCTTGAAATATATCTACTTTTAAGATCGATAATTGATATTTCGATCAAACTGATTTTTTTACGAAACTATACGAAGAGAAATCCATCAAATCTGAAAATTTTGTACAAACTTTACAAAGGTCTATGACGTGAAATGAAATCGCACACAAATTCGGTTTACAGCAATTGAAAGAGGGAATACTTATCTTTAATTTTTTATTGAACGTTGTATATGATTTTTTTTTCACCATTATTCAACATTGAAGTAAAAGGGATCATTTTTGCTTCAATGTTGAATAATTTGTTGAAAAATAATCGTACAATATTCAATAAAAAGGCAAATTGAAGATAAAGATTCCCTCTTTCGGCTGTAAATCGCATTTGTGTACAATTTTTATTTCATAGACCTTTGTAAAGTTTGTACAAAATTTTTTTATTTGACGAATACTCATTTCTGTTTGTATAGCTCCGTAAAAAATCAATCTGAAAATATTAATTACTGATCTTGAAAGTAAATATTCACGCTTTAAAATGCTTTTTTAAAAAATCTCGTTATGATTATTTTTGACGAAGTTACATTCTTTTGAATGTTTACCTATTTTTGAGAACGGACTAGGCAAGTCTTTAATTTTTTTGCGTATATATTATTATTCTTTCTATGTTGCATAAGTTATATTACAGTTACGCTTCGGTTTGATGAGAAAAGACAATTTTTAAGTGTAATTAAGCATATTAAGAATAAAAAAAAACAAAAGCTTCAGATATTTGTTCAGTAATTAATTTTTTATTTCGAAATAACATATGATTCGTAGATTACCATATACTTATACAGAAGTTTGTAGCAATGTTGCTGCAACGTTGCAACATTTGCATGTTGCAATGCGATGTTTTCAGAAATGTTGTTATAATGTAAAAAGATAGATATGCATCATTATTTTAACAATGTTGCAGTAATATTTTAAAAAATTGTGAAAATAAATTAGTATGACTTTATGCTCAAATATTTATATATGCATGTACATTTTATGATTAATTAAGTTTTATTAAATATTAATCACAAATTTTACATACATTATTATTTAAACTCATGATTAAATAATTATATATGTATGAAAAATCTTTTATCAGAATGACAAAAATTCCGGTTTCATATTGCAAATAGCTAAAAAGAGCTACGAGCCACCTTTAATTCTTAGTGCTAATATTTAATATCTTGAAAAATATAAATTAAAAACGTTTCGTCCTTACATCAGGACCTTTTCAATGTTAAAATGTAATGATAGAAAAGAACGATCAATATATGAATAACGAAAATAGAAATGACGGATTATTTAAGGAAAGGGGGACGTTAAGGGAGACAATAGTTCTAGTATTGATAAATACGGTTCTAGAAAAGTCGCTTTGTTTGTTTCTCCGTGTCTCTGTCTCTCAACATCTGTATCATCTCCGAAATTAGTCTTTTATTGTAAAACGTTCATTGTTCAAAATTTTTACTTCGTTCCAATTGAATTCGTGACCGTATGACAATCTATGTTATTATTACAGAAGGAGAATCCGTTCTTTTGTTGATATTTTGATAATATTCTGCGATCTTCGTTTTCAATTGTCTCTTGGTTTGTCCAATATACGATGCATCACAATCATGATATCCTACATATCACGTCACGGTATGCCATAAGTTCTAAATTGTTTTTATCCTTGTGATGTACTTTTTTACGTGTTAGACAAAAACCGGTTCTAAGTTGATTCTTCTCGATATATGAGAGAATGCTTCTGAAAATTTTATGTATGATATCGTGGAATATCGATTGCGTTCATTCTTGCCTACTTTTTGTGCTGTAGTATTGTTGCAAAAATATTTTAATCTAATGTGAATAGCGTGAAATATAAATAGAAGGGGATAATCGTTCGTCAATGCGGTAATCATGTTCTTCATATTTTTTTGATGAAATTTTGGATGTGATAACTGTAGAATTTTATCAATTCCGTAAATCACACTCCTTTTATGACATTTGGGATGTTATAAACTGATATTTAAATCTGAATACGTTTTTTGTAACAGTCAAATATGATCTCATGATTGTCAACACTAATAGTCACATCTAAAAATTCATATTTTCATATTATATAATCATATATAACCATTTAACAATTTATAATCATATATAACTATTTATATACAAACAAATAATAATCTTAATTCTCTGATAAAAAATATAATTGTAATAACTTTGGCTATTGGGAATTAGCTGTACTATGTACGCGATAAAAAATTTCAAATTATTAAATTGTATCTTACATATTTAATTATTAATACTAAAAAAATATTACATTAGAAACTGGATCTTCATTGCTTTAAATAATTCAATCTTGAATTACTATTATTTATCGAATGTATAATATATTCTATATATATATATATATATATACTTGCATATATACTATATTGTTTTTTTAGAACTCCGCACCGAATTGTTTTTCTGGACAATAATTAAAACTACTTTAGTAATCGCGAATTAAATTGGCAAGCATTTTAATAATTTGATGCTATCATCAAGCATTATATTATAACGATAATATTGAATTTGTTAATAAATTTATTGCAAAAAATATTATATCCCTCAGTCGGGACTTGAATCCGGATCTCGTGTATTCCATATGAGTGTCCTAAGCTATTAGACCACCGAGGCCGAATAAAGTTCGTCGCAATAATTGGTACAATAAGGAAACGTCGTCTTTCTTTCAGACGACGTAATATAAATAATATTAAGAATCTTTATTTTAAATGTGAGAAACACAATCAAACTAGTAAACAAATGTATTACGGTCGAATATTTTTCGCAATAAATTTATTAACAGTTTCAACATATTAACATCTTTATATTTACTTGATGATAGCATCAAATTATTAAATAGCTTGCCAATTAAATTTGCAATTAATGGAATAGAATTTTAATTGCGTTTATAGTCCGGAAAAACAATTCAGGCAGTTCTAAAAAGACTACAATATGATATATATGCAAGTATCATACATAGCGTATATTAATAATTCAAGATTGAATTATTTAAAACAATGAAGATCCAGCTTCGACCATAATAGATATTTTTTTGTATTGTAATATTGATTGTGTTTTTCACATATGCGGTCTAAAATAAAGATTCTTAATATTGTTTAATTATTAATTTGTATAAGCTTAAATTCGCTGTTTGCTCATAGGTGGTATTAGTAAGCGTACAAAGCTATCCTGGGCACACAATACACTTTTTTTTATGCGTTTGACATCTGCCAACATTAACCGGTGCACATCATCAGCAATTTCATACAACAACATACATTTTTTCTTTCGTAATCATGTCTAGCTTTTTGCTAAAAAAAAGCATATGCGGGAAGCTTTGCTTTTCTGTTTCAAGAAATTCTGTTTGAAGAAATCGGCTGCCGAATCGCATCGAATGCTTTTAAAGGTCTATGGCGACAATGCTTTATCGGAAACAACGTGCAGAGATTGGTTTCGCCAGTTCAATGACGACCTAAGTGACAAGAAGCATGAAGATTGTCAATTGCAGGCTCTTTTGGACGAAGACGATACCCAATCGCAAAAAATACTTGCCGAGCAATTGGATGTTTCTCAAGCAGCCATGCGGCTACATGCCATGGGGAAGGTTCAAGAGATCGGAAAATCGGGTGCCGCATGAACTGAACGATAGACAGATAGAGCGACGCCAAAACACATGCCAAATTCTGCTTGCTAAACAAAAAAGAAAGTCGTTCCTGCGTCGGATTATGACAGGCGATGAAAAGTGGATCTATTTTCAGAATACTAAACGCAAAAAATCTTGAGTTGATCCCACTCAACCATCAACATCTTCCTCAAGAGCAAATCGCTTTGGACGGAAGACGATGCTGTGCGTTTGGTGAGATCAGAAGGGTGTCATCTACTACGAGCTGTTAAAATCTGGTGAAACTGTTAATGTTCACCGTTACCACTAACAACTGATCAAATTGCACCGTGCTCTGCGTGAAAAAAGACCGCATTATCGGAAAAGACATGACAAATTGATTTTCCTCTACGACAACGCACCATCGCACACGTCAACAATGGTCCAAAATTACTTGGAGACACTCAACTGGGAAGTGCTACCACGCTTACTCACCAGACCTGGCATCATCTGTTTTCGTCGATGCGCCACGCGCTCGCTGAGCGGCACTTCGGTTCTTACGAAGACGTCCGAAAATGGCTTGATCAGTGGTTTGCCTCGAAAGATGAGGAATTTTTTTGGCGTGGGTACACAAATTGCCCGAAAGATGGGAAAAATGTATAGTTAGCGAGGGCAAGTACTTTGAATAAATTTGTTTTTGCTTCCTAGGAAAAAAAAATGTGTTTTTCTGACTAAAAAACAGCGTATTTAAGTTTATATTATACTACTATGATCAAAAAATAAGGTGAAATTTTTAATTTAAAATACGCGCACTCTTCGATTCTGACAAATCTTTTTTTTTAGGTTGGCAACACTGTCATGACATCTGTGCCAAACTTCATGTCAATACCTACATTTGTCTAATAGCGTGTTTTGGAATAACAAAAAGTTAATTTAACGATTTTTACAATGTCTGATTTTGTTGAGCAAAGAAGTTGCATTAAATTTTGTTTGCGGAATGAAATTTCTGCTGCAGAAACATTGAGAATGTTGCAGAAGGCCTTCGGTGACCAGGCTATGTCACAAAAAAATGTTTACAAGTGGTATAAACAATTCAAAGAAGGCAGAGAAAGCGTTGAAGACTAAAATCGCTCTGGACAACCATCAACATCAACTGATGAACAACACATGAATGAAATCAAAGATTTGGTGATCAAAAATCGTCGATTGACAATTAGAGACCTCACTGATACTATTAACATTTCATTTGGATCAGTCCAAACCATTTTGAAAGATGTTTTGTTCCTGAAAAAAGTGAAATTTCGTTTGGTGCCAAAAACACTCAATTTTTTGGAAAAACAGCGTCGCGTTGAAGTTTATGAAACAATGCTTTCTGAATATCAGAGTAAGATGGAATGCATAATAACTGGAGATGAGACTTGGATCTATGCATACGACCCGACCAATCGGAAACAACCGACCAATCAAGCGAATACCGTGCAAAAGGTGAATCAAGACCGAAAAGATCGCGCTAGAGTCGTTCAAAAATCAAGATCATGTTAACAGTTTTCTTCGATTATCGTGGTGAGGTGCATTATGAATTCCTAGTGCCGGGTCAAACTGTTAACAAGGAATATTATTTGAGCGTTATGCAATGTTTACGTGAAGCTATTCGCAAAAAGAGGCCAGAATTATGGGCAGGCAATTTTTGATTTTTGCACCACTATAATGCACCATCTCACAGTACATTGATTCTTCGAGACCATTTCGCCAAAAATTCAACTCATATCGTTCCACAACCACCGTATTCGCCTGATTTAGCATCGTGTGACTTCTGGCAATTCCCTAAGCTCAAGAGACCACTCCGGGAATACCGTTTCGACACGATTGAGGAGATAAAAACCGAATCGCTGCGCGCTTTGAAGGCCATTCCAAAAATCAACTTTAACAATTGTTTCGAGGATTGGAAAAAACGTTGGCAAAAGTATATTGTATCCAGAGGGGAGTACTTTGAAGACGATGAAATAGATTTAGAAAAATAAATAAAGATTTTAAAAGTTATAAACAATTTCACCTTATTTTTTGATCACATGGGCTAACTTTTTAGCCATTTCTCAATATATACAAATGAACCCAAATTAGTAATTAGATGAGTGATGAGCATAAGACATATAAGGCTACAATTCGTATATTTTTCGTATATTTTTATTTAATATCCGCAATGTGAGGTGGTCAATCATCATTTCTTAGAGTGAAAACGCAATCAGTTGACTAGCTGGATGGTACAACCAATGATTAAGCCTTCAAGTAATTCACACAGTTAAAAAATAAATTCTAATTATCATCGTTAATAATAATAGTATAATCTTACCTTCATTACTGCCGATAAACATCATTGATATAAAACAAATTCAGTCAATTAATATAAAAATAGTTTCGCAATAAAATTTTTCGCATTTGAGCATCAAAGTAAACTACTGTCAAATTTAAACTGAGAAACGTTAAGGTCTTCCGAAAGTCGTTGATAAGTGTCATATATCAAAATTATTTATGTAAATGGATAAATTAAAGCACCTTTAAGATTCATATGTCTTGTCCAAGAATTCTGTGTCTGTTAATGCCGATTATATAAAAATATAATTATATAAATATATAATTATGAAGATTATATACAAATGTATATAATTATGTATAATCTATTACATAATTATATAACTCTAAATAATAGTCCTATTTACATGTATTTATACATAAAGTTCTTATTATATATTTATATATGAATATACATAACTGTTTGTATACATTTTTATGCACATGTTAATTTATATTTGATATAACTGTTATAACTTATACATGTATAATATAAGTACATATACATATAAATACATACATATATGAATTTATATACAGCCTATATAAGATATATATGTACGTATACATGTAAATTTATATATTCCAGATGCTATTCTGCATATGTGAAAATTAATAAAAACTTTGAATTTTTTCTTCACTAATTTTTCTAAATCTTTTTTCATTTATGAAATAAATATATTTTAAATTTATATATTATAATAAATATATTATAATAAATATATTAGAAGTGGGAAAAAATTCGTGGCGTTTTTCTCGTTAGATGGCATTAAAAAAACGCCATGAACTTTTTCCCATACCTAATATATATGTAAACCACCATTTTGACAATATCTCTTGATTGAATATTTCAGCCATACATTTATAACGTACAGAGTTTGTGGATTATCAAGTTCCCGTACAATTGCAGAGATTAAGCAAACTTTAGGATAACGTTGATCATGAAATTAATTTCCGAATTCAAAGGGAAAGTTTTGTTAATCATAATTTTTTCCGTGTGTATTCTGATATACATATAATGTTAATATTTTAATAATAAAACTGAATTAATTAATTTTATAGCGTTTTAAATAAAGAGATCTTAAAGTTATCTGTTTTACTGATTAAGCGCAATAATTTTTATATAACAATTACTTTCTTCCTTTACAGATATGAAAATCCTTTCCCAAGATTAAAGTATATGCCTTGATAACCAAGCAAAACTAGTTTTATTTTCGCTTTATTTTCGGTAGTAACAACACAGATGGTTATCAGGGTGCATTAATATGTAGAGGGGTATTTATGTCGAGAAACAAAATTATTTAAATTGCAATCTTCTTTACTATTTCTTAGTCTAATATGGAGGTATCAGAGATCAATATCGTAGATGTCAATATCGTAATAATATTTATTTGATATAAAAACTTTACAATCTGCGAAATTGTGGTCCATGGACTAATAGTTTACATGAACAAACAACGTGGAATTTTTAGAATTAGACTTACAAAGGAAGTTACCTAGATGTCCAAAAAATAACGGTTAGAAGTTATAATATCCTACTTCCTATTAATTAAAATGTATGACATTCGCTCGGAAAATTTGATATTCGTTAGAAAATGGATTTAAAGTCTGCTATAAGTGGCTTCGAAAATTAGTTTAAATGATACATTTTCGTAACTTTTTTTTACTTTTTGAATTTTTCTACATATGTGTGAGTAATACAAGTAAGTGGAATAAAAAGAAAAACTTGGATCTCGATTCCAATAGTAGATATTGAACATTTTTTTATCTATCTCTCTCGAAGTTCGAATTATGTTCGGATATGGTACACTTATAAAGTTGTACGAATATATAAACGTATAAAACATATATTTTCTTAGACATTTTCATTATGTTATTTTAACTCATAACATAATTGTTTGACTTAATGTAACAATAAAATTCCATTCTTTAATTGTATATATTATGATAATGTCTAATAAACAAGAAAATATATGTACTCTTATATCATGTATACAATTTTATAAGTGTACTATATCCAAACATAATTCAAACTTCGGGAATAAATAATAAAATGTTTAATCCACCATTAGGATCGAGATTCAAATTTTTCTGTCTATTCCATTTACGTATATGACCCACTATCACTCATGTAAAAAATCCAAAAAAAATTACGAAAAAATTAATTTAAACGCATTTTCGGAGCCGCTTATAGTGGACTTTAAATCCATTCTAACGAATATCAAATTTTCCGAGCGAATGGCATTCATTTTAATTAATAGGAGGATATATCTTCTATTACTTTTTCAAAATTGGACATCTGGTAATTTCCCTTATTAGACTCCCTTATTAGACTTATAATTAAAACGCTATTATTCTGTGAAAATTTATGTATATATATATATATATATATATATATATATATATATATGTGTGTGCGATATAGATATAGTAGCACATAAAGATATAAAGAAGTATATAAAAAAAACAAATATTTTATTTGGTTTGGCAT